>JAEEGL016649966.1_pt1 | contig 14056 bp, 18 predicted proteins | sample 9134231 | NCBI WGS metagenome assembly JAEEGL01 (sample SAMN16246548, study PRJNA631951) | gut metagenome | biome: gut microbiome; feature: rumen; material: fiber-attached | host: Bos | place: Iran: Karaj | collected 2018-10
CGCGGGTTCTGGCGTAGCTGGCTGCAGTCCGGCGTATGTCGCCATGTTCATCGAAGCACTGGCTGATGGCGGTGTCGCCTGCGGTCTGCCAAGAGCAACGGCGCAGGAGATGGCTGCTCAGGCAGTACTGGGGTCAGCTGCATATATCCTTGAGTGCTGCAAAACGCCAGAAGAACTCAAGGACGCTGTTTGCTCGCCGGGCGGCACGACCATCCAGGGCGTTCGCGAACTGGAGTATGACGCCTTCCGCGGCGCCGTCATAGAAGCCGTCATCCAGAGCGTGGAAGCCAACGCAAAGTTCAAATAACTAAATACTTATGACCCGGAGGCTGTCATGCAAAAATGCTTGACAGCTTTTTTATTTCGTGTTATCCTTTCGGAGTGTCCGGGAGGCTCATTATGGCGGATATGCTCGAAAACCTTGAAGAAGTAAGTTTTTTGCTCGATCTTTACGGATGTCTGCTCACCGCCAGGCAGCAGGAGTATCTGCGCCTGTATCACGAAGAAAATTGCTCGTTGCAGGAGATCGCCGATGAATTCGGCGTGTCGAGGCAGGGTGTATTCGACGGGGTCAGGAAGGCTCAGAAGGCTCTTACGGGCTATGAGGAAAAGCTGCATCTTCTTGAGCGCTACCGCAGAAGCGAGGCTGAATTTACCCAGCTTCTTAAGGACTATGCAGATGATCAGGAGCTCTGTACCAGACTTGAAGCACTATGGCATTTGAAGGATTAAGCGAAAAACTCAATACCGTTTTCAAGAATCTGCGCGGCAAAGGCGTCGTCACAGAAGCTGATATCAATGCTGCCATGCGCGAAGTACGCCTTGCCATGCTTGAAGCTGACGTCAACTACAAGGTCGTCAAGGACTTCGTTGGGTCTGTCAAGGAGAAAGCGTTGGGTGAAGAGGTCTTAAACAGCCTTACTCCGGGGCAGCAGGTCATCAAGATCGTCAACGATGAGCTGACGCAGCTCCTGGGCGGCAGCAGTAGCAAACTCACGTATTCTCCGAGCGGTTTTACTACGATCCTGCTCGTTGGTCTGCAGGGCACCGGTAAGACCACCACTGCAGCCAAGCTCGCGGCCTGGCTAAAAAAGCAGGGTAAGCATCCCATGCTTGCGGCCTGCGATATCTACCGCCCGGCAGCCATCGATCAGCTGGAGGTCGTCGGAGCGCAGGTGGATGTGCCTGTCTATACGGATCGCGGCAGCAAAGACGCTGCGGCCATCGCCCGTCAGGCTCAGACCGAGGCGATGCGTAAGGGTTTCAACGTGCTCATCGTCGATACGGCAGGCCGTCTGCACGTGGATGAAGAACTCATGGATGAGCTCGTCCGCGTCAAGAAAGAGGTAAAGCCTCATGAGATTCTGCTCGTAGTGGACGCCATGACAGGGCAGGACGCAGTCAATGCTGCATCGGCTTTCCACGAAGCCCTCGGCATCGACGGCATAATCATGACCAAGATGGACGGCGATACCAGAGGCGGCGCGGCACTTTCGGTCAAGAGCGTCACAGGGAGACCCATCAAATTCGTCGGTATGGGAGAAAAGCTCGATGCGCTCGAACCCTTTTATCCGGACCGCATGGCTTCCCGAATCCTGGGTATGGGCGACGTCATGTCTCTCATCGAAAAAGCGCAGGAAACAGTCGATAAGCAGAAAGCCGAAGATCTGGAAAAGCGCCTTGCCAAGAACCAGTTCACGCTGGAGGATTTCCTCGATCAGATCGGCCAGGTACGCAATATGGGCGGGCTGGCAAAACTCATGGATATGATCCCGGGCGTACAGGGCAAGGTCAGCAGTGAACAGATGGACGAAGGCGAAAAGGAATTCCGTTCCATGGAGGCCATCATCTTCTCCATGACGCCTGCGGAGCGAAAGGATCCGGGCATCCTCAACGCAAGCCGCAGAAGACGTATCGCAGCTGGCGCAGGTGTCACGGTCAACAAAGTCAATAACCTCATCAAGCGCTATGAGGATACCAAGAAGCTCGTCAAGCAGTTCAACGGAAAGGGCAAGATGGGCAGAAAGGCCCGCAGCATGTTCAGAGGTTTCAATTAGTTTTCACTAAAAACGATATACGGATTCAGGAGGAACAAACATGGTCAAGATCAGACTTAAGAGAATGGGTGCTCACAAGAAGCCTTTCTACAGAGTAGTCGTAGCGGATTCCAGAGTCGCCAGAGACGGCGCCTGCATCGAAGAGATCGGTTTCTACGACCCGCTCAAGGACCCGGCAGAGATCAAGATCGACGCCGAGGCTGCTAAGAAATGGCTCGCCACCGGCGCTCAGCCTACCGATACTGTCCGCGCTCTTCTCAAGAAGGCCGGCGTTACCGAGTAACGGAAAAGGGTGAGATAATTATGGTAGCACTGGTTGAAGCCATCGCCAGATCTCTCGTGGACCAGCCTGACCAGGTCGTTGTCAGAGAGATCGGTACGAGAGGCGATTCGACCGTCATCGAGTTGAAGGTCTCAGCCCAGGATATGGGCAAGGTCATCGGCAAGCAGGGCAGGATCGCCAAGGCACTCCGCACGGTCGTCAAGGCCGCTGCGGTCAAGCAGAACAAAAATGTCATCGTGGAGATCGTCTCGTAATGGACGTCGTCGCGATCGGCAGAATAACCGCCCCGGTGGGCATCAAAGGGGAAATGCGCGTCTTTTCTTATGCAGATGAACTGACGCGTTTTTCTGATGTGGAAAGCGTTTTGATAGACGGAAAGCGTTTTGAAGTCGAGGGCGTGCGCTATCAGAAGGGCATGGTCATCTTAAAGATCAACGGTGTCTCGGACCGCAACGCGGCTGAAGCACTGCGGAACAAGGATGTCACGCTGCCGCGGGAAGAACTGTGGGACATGCCGGAGGATACGTATCTGATCGACGATCTTACAGGACTTGCTGTGGTCGACGAAGCCGGACACCCTGTAGGACGCCTTGCTGAAGTCATATCCCGCAGCACTCAGGATCTCTACCGCATCGAAAAGGAGAGTGGCGGAGACTTTCTGCTGCCTGCTGTGAAGGCATTCGTCCTGGACATCGATATGCGAAGCCGCGTCATGAAGGTGCGGCTCATAGAAGGACTGACAGATCTATGATAGTCCATATCCTGACACAGTTTCCTGAGATGTTTGAGCCCATCTTGGGCGGCAGTATCCTGGGCAGGGCTGCGGAGAACGGTCTTGTCAGCTTTGATGTTGTCAATATCCGGGACTATTCGACGGACAAACATCGCAAGACCGATGACACGCCTTTTGGCGGCGGTGCCGGAATGGTGATGCTGCCTCAGCCCGCCTTTGACGCACTCCGAAGTCTGGACGCGGAGGGAAAGCGCATCCTCTATATGTCGCCGCGCGGCCATATTCTGGACAGGGAACTTGCCGAAGCTTTAGCGAAAGAACAAGAGTTCTTCATTCTATGCGGTCATTATGAAGGAGTAGACGAGCGCATCCTTGACTACTGGCATATGGAGGAGGTCTCGATCGGAGATTACATTCTTACAGGCGGCGAGTTGGCAGCTATGGTCCTTATCGACTGTGTTTCGCGCCTGATCGACGGCGTGCTCGGTTCGTCCGACAGCCTTGCGGAGGAATCGATCTATTCCGGTCTGCTCGAATATCCGCAGTACACAAAACCACGCGATTTCGAGGGGATGACGGTACCTGAGGTGCTTACGAACGGAAACCACAGGCTCATCCATCTATGGCAATATGAACAGAGTCTGCGGCTGACCAGAGAAAGGCGGCCGGATCTGTTTGATCAATATCTGCAAAACAACAATATTTTGACGAAAGACGAAAAGAAAATACTAGATAATGTGCTTTTAGAGCCGTAAAACCCTTGAAGATACAGGATTGATTTGGTATCATATCTTTTATGAAGAAAAGGAAGGGCAAGGGTCTGCTCATCTTAGCGATCATATTGTTTCTCGGCGCTTTCGCGGCTCTGTACATGTACATCTATGTCATGCCGCAGATCAGCGGAGCGCTTGCCAGAACGGAGATCGTCACCTATGGCAAGATGGAGGTCTTCGACGAGGTTCCCTGTCTTTTCGTCCGCAGCGAGGAGGTCGTTTACGCCCAGCAGGCAGGTAATATCAGTTACTATGCCGAGGAAACGGAGAAAGACCGCAAAGATGCCAAAGTCCTTGATGTCTATCCGGCCGGCGGCAGCGCCCAGGCCTATTACTGCGGCAAAAACGGCATTGTGAGCTACTATCTGGATGGATGGGAAGAAAAGCTCTACCCTGAGGCCATTGCGGATCTTACGCTTTCCGAATTCGAGGAACTTGATATTAAACCGGAAAACAGCGTCCGTGAAAGTACGGAAAAGGATGAGCCTCTGTTCAAGGTCGTCACCAGCGATACCTGGTATATCGTCTTCCCGATCCCTATGGAGAAGCTTTCCCAGTATAAAGAGGGCTACTCAGTTACACTGGTCTTTGATGACGGTGAAGTTACGGGCAAGGTAGATGATATCATCGGAACGGAAGACACCAAGCTCATTGCGGTTTCCTGTAAAAAGTTTTATGCAAACTTCGCCAAGATCCGTCAGACCACAGGGCGTATCATCACCAGCAGCTATGAAGGTCTGTCGGTCCCGACCAGCGCGGTGGCGACGGTCGACGGACAGCAGGGCGTTTATATCAAAAATCTCAGCAATGATTATGATTTCGTTCCGATCGAGATCCTGACCGCAGATAATGAGCGTACGCTCATTACACCGGACAGCTTCACTATTGAGGACGAAAACGGCGAAAGCAAAAAAGTCAGCAGCGTCAGCCTCTATGACGAGGTTTTGCGCGATGCCTCGCGCTTCGCTGAGCAGCAGGACACACCTGCAGATGATGTGGAGGACACTCCGAAAGGAGATGCGGCAAGACAGTCATGACGGACATTGCGGCTAATCTGAGGGATGTTAGTGCAAAGATAGAAGCGGCAGCGGCACGCGCCGGCAGGCGCGCTGATGAGGTCACGCTCATCGCGGTCACCAAACTGCACGATCCTGAAGAGATCGCGGAAGCCATTGCCTGCGGTGTCACAGACATCGCGGAAAACAAAGTTCAGGAAATCCTGAAGAAATATCCCCTGGTGGATGCTGCCGTCAACTGGCATCTGATTGGTCATCTACAGACCAACAAGGTCCGCCAGATTGTGGACAAGGTCAGCCTCATCCACTCGGTCGATTCCCTGCATCTGGCGATCGAAATCGATAAGCGCTGTGCAGCGCTCGGCAAGACGATGGACATTCTTGTTCAGGTCAACATCGCCGGGGAGGAACAGAAATCGGGCGTATCGCCTGAGGCGACAGCAGCACTCGTATCCGATATCCTCTTAAACTGCAGACATGTCAGGATCTGCGGGCTCATGTGCATGGCGCCGTATGCGGAGGATCCTGAAACGGTCCGTCCCTATTTCCGTCAGGCAAAGGCTTTGTTCGATGAGCTGCATTCTTCGGTTCACCACGAGCGAGCCAGTTTTACAATCCTGTCGATGGGAATGAGCGGTGATTTTGAGGTAGCCGTCGAGGAGGGCGCCACCATGGTACGGATCGGTACTGCCATCTTTGGTGCCAGAGACTACAGTAAAACGATTTAGTTATATATAAATCACTTTCAGAGAGGTAAATTTCATGGGAGTATTAGACAAATTCAAGGAACTGGTCGGCATCGAGGAAATCGATGAGGACGATATCGAAGATGAGGTCAAGGCCTCTTTAGAAAGCAAGCCGCTTGTTCCGCAGGACAGAACACCTGACATCCGTCCTTCCTCTACGGCCCGTCCCGCCATTACAGCTCCGGCAGCGTCGCAGCCTGTTTCTGGTGTCAAGAAGGAGACTACTAAGTTCACGAGCAAGTTCAACATGGTAGTCATCGAGCCTGCCGGTTTCGACGAAAGCCCTAAACTTGTCGACAGCCTTAAAGCCAAGAAACCGGTCATCATCAATCTGGAGAATCTGGAGACGGATACCGCGAGAAAGATATTCGATTTCTTAAGCGGCGCTACCTATGCGCTCAACGGAAACGTTCAGAAGGTGGCCAACAACATCTTCGTCTTCGCGCCGGAAAACGTCAGTGTCAGCTATAACGACGGACAGAAGCCTGCGTCGGCGGTTGCCGCGGAAGCAGGCCGTAACCCCTGGAGGTAAGCTTTGGCCGGCATTCTGATTCCCTTGCTTAACATCGCTTATCAGGTGATCGAATACGGCATCCTGGCTTATGTCATTCTTTCTTGGTTCGTGCGCCCCAATACTAAGCTTGCAGAGTTCTACATGTTCCTCGCAAGGTTCTTTGAGCCTATCATGGGACCGGTCAGAAGGCTCATGCAGCCTTTGACCTACAGGTTGCGCATCGATTTCTCGCCCTGGGTTACGATCATCCTGGTGCGCTTCGTGTACCGCTTCCTCTATACGATAATATACAGAACGGCCTATTTGTAATGGCCAGAAGGAGACTTCATGATCACGCCGTCCGATATTCAGACCAAAGTATTCGATAAGGCTGTCCGCGGCTACAGAGAAGAGGATGTCGATGTCTTCCTCGATGAGCTTACGACGGACTATGATGCTGTCCTTAAGGAGAATGAAAGCTTAAAACAGCGCATCATTGAGCTTGGAGACCGCATCGAGGAATACAAGAATCAGGAGAGCACTGTCCTGCAGACCCTTGAGACCGCTAAGTCGCTCATGAACGATATCTCTTCGAGTGCGGAAAAGCGTGCGGAGATCCTGCTCAAGAACGCTGAATTGGACGCGGACCTAAAACAGCGTCAGGCAAAGGACAATCTGGAGCGTCTGCAGAGCGAAGAAGCAGAGCTTGGCAGAAGGGTAGCATCCATCCGTTCTCGCTTCAAGAGTATTTTGGAAGCTGAACTCGAACGCTTCGATGGACTTACAGAAGAGCTTTTCGGTCAATACCAGGCGGCAGTCATGCCGCGCTCTTCAGTCGATCCTGCTACAGCGGACGCTCTCAGCAGGAGCATCGGTCTTTCCGACTGGGATCAGAGCGGAGACAAGAAATACAACACCATCACCAACCTCAGGAACGAGTAAGGGGATACGATCTTGTTCTGGATCACGGCAGCCATCGTTATCATTTTGGATCAGGTCAGCAAACGTCTGATTGACAGTTTCATGTATCTGGAGACCACGGTCAGGCTCTTTCCTGATGTATTGGATCTAACATATATCCAAAACACGGGTGCTGCCTGGAGCATGTTTGCCGGAAAAAAAAGTTTCCTGATCGTGTTCACATCAGTGCTGTTGCTGGTCGTTCTCGGTTATATCGTGCTGGCCGGCCGTAACGTGCCGAAGTCGGAGCGCTTCGCTCTTGGCCTCATTTTCGGAGGCGGTGTCGGCAATCTGATCAGCCGTATCTTGGACGGCTGTGTCATCGACTTCATCAATATCTATTTCATACCCATTTTCAATGTGGCGGATATCGCCATCACCTGCGGCTGCGTGCTGCTGGCGCTCAGCGTGCTGGTGATAGAACCCCTGCGGCTCAAGAGGGAGCAGCATGGAAAGTAATGAAAACAGAACAATCATCATAGATAAGGAGCACGCGGGAGGCAGGGCCGACAGCGTGCTTTCCTGCTGTCTTGAGGACATATCCCGCAGCTACGCGGCAAGGCTAATTGAGCAGGGAAGGGTGCTTGCGGATGGCAATATGGTTGGTAGCAAAAACGAGCGGTTTTCAGAAGGCTGTGTTGTGACGGTGATGCTGCCGGAGCCTAAACCATGTGAAGCTCAACCCGAGGAGATGCCGCTCGATGTACTCTATGAGGACGATGATCTGCTCGTCGTCAATAAACCGAGAGGTCTTGTTGTACATCCTGCCGCGGGCAACGAGTACGGCACGCTTGTCAACGGACTTCTTTGGCACTGCCGCGGCAGACTATCATCAATTAATGGTGTGGAGCGTCCCGGTATCGTACACCGCATCGATAAGGACACATCTGGGCTTTTGGTAATTGCCAAGACAGATGAAGCGCATAAGAGCCTTGCATCTCAGCTTGAAGCGCACAGCGTAACGAGGCGCTATCGTGCAATTGTTTTTTTCAATATGCCGGATGATGAAGGCATAATAGATGCGCCGGTCGGGCGGGATCCCAAGGATCGTCTCCGTATGGCAGTGGTGCCTGGCGGCAGAAGGGCTGTTACGCACTGGCGCGTGCTTGAGCGCTTCAGCGGGTTCACTGAGATAGAGGCCCGCCTCGAGACAGGGCGCACGCATCAGATCCGTGTGCATATGGCTCATATCCATCATCCGCTGCTAGGCGATACGGTCTATGGTCCTGCGAAGCAACCCTTCAGGTTGGATGGTCAGTTGCTGCACGCGGGTGTGCTCGGATTTGTCCATCCCTCGTCGGGGGAATATATGGAGTTCAGCTGTGAGCCTCCGGAAATCTATACGGAAACGATCGCCAAACTTAGGAATCGCCGCTGACGATTAAAGTCACTTTTCCTAAGCTTTTCAGAAAGGAATCATAATTTATGCCAAAAAAGACATTCAAAGGGGCCACTATGCTTTATCCACTCCCAGCTGTGCTCGTCAGCTGCGGACAGGGTGAGGATGCCAATCTTATTACGATCGGCTGGACCGGCATCATCAACTCCGAACCGCCTTGTACTTATATTTCAGTACGTCCATCCCGTCATTCCCATGACATCATCGAGAAAGAGGGGGAGTTTGTCATTAACCTGACCACGAGGGATTTGGTTTATGAAACAGATTGGTGCGGCTGCGTAAGCGGTTCAAAAAAGAATAAGTGGAAAGAACTCAGACTAACCAAAGAAACTGCTGAGCAGGTAAAATGCCCCATGGTGGCAGAGTCACCCGTTAATTTGGAATGTAAGGTCTTCGAAGTAAAACACCTTGGCAGCCACGACATGTTCATGGCGGAGATTGTTGCGGTCCACGTGAACGAGAATCTTCTTGATGAAAAAGGCCGCATCGCTTTTGAACGTGCTGGCCTCATCACATTTAATCATTCGCTCTTCCAGCCGGTCTCGTCACGCTCGCTCGGCAGTATGGGCTACTCTGTTATGAAGAACGCCACAAAAAAGAGGCTCGCAGCCGAGGGCAGGAAAACCGGCGGCCAGGGGCCTCATTATAAACTGAAAAAGACTGGCAAAGGGCTGCAGAAGGCTTAGCGGAGCCGCTTTCCTGTCAGTATAGTATTTATTCGATATTCTGGATCTGTTCGCGGATCTTTTCAATCTCGGCTTTCAGTGTCAGGACTTCATTCGTGATTGCGATATCGTTGGCTTTCGAGCCGATGGTGTTAGATTCACGGTTCATCTCCTGTACCAGAAAGTCGAGCTTTTTTCCGATGGGAGCGCTCTCATCCGCGCATATATTGCGCAGCTGAGCTACATGGCTTTTGAGACGCACAAGTTCCTCTGTTATGTTCGATTTATCAGCAAAAACTGCTGCTTCAAGAAGAATCCTGTCTTCAGGGATGACAGCGTCTTCCCCGAGCAGTTCCTGGATCCGTTCCTTCATGCGAAGTGTGTATTTTTCAGCTACTTTCGGCGCGTAGGCTTCAATGCCAAGGACTGTTTTTTCGATGATATCTCCACGCTGCAGAATGTCTTCGATCAATTTGTTGCCTTCTGTTCTGCGCATCGCGCAGAAAGAGGCAAGGGCGGTCTCTACTGCGGCGGTTACAGCAGCAAGGATCTCTTCTTCATTTTCTTCTGCGGGCATTGCTTTTAAGACGTCTGGCATGGAGGAGAGCATCTGGAGCGTTACTTCGCCCTCAAGCCCGGGCAGTGTCTCCCTTATTTTCCTGAGGTTTTCATAATAGCTCTGTGCCAAGGCGAGATCGAGCCGGAGCTCGGTATCGCCTGCGTTAACATTGTCGAAATTGATGGAGACGTCGACCTTGCCGCGCGGAGCGGCCTCCTTTACCATCACCTTGATTTTGTCTTCCGTGAAAGCGTAGCGGCGTGGCATCTTTACCGTAATGTCGCTGAAACGGTGGTTGACAGCCTTGATCTCCGCGGTGACGGTGCGTTTTTCATCCTTGTACTCGCCGCGGCCGAAGCCGGTCATGCTAGTTGCCATATTAATGTTCCTTTCCTGTAAGCACGCAATTGGATTTGGCTCCTTGGCCCATTCGTGCTATCATTAGTCGTGATTGTAACATATTGAATCCGGAATTGACAGAGGTACTTATGGCATATGACGGACTGCTCTGCGGTATAATCGTAAAAGAACTGCAGAGAGAACTGATATCCGCGAAGATAGAAAAAATACAGCAGCCCGAAAGCGACGAGATTGTGATGCAGATCAACACAAACGTCGGCCGCAAAAAGCTGCTTTTCTGCCTTGGGCCTTCGGGCTCTAGAGTCCATTACACAAAACTCTCCTATGAGAATCCCAAGGAGGCTCCCAATTTCTGCATGCTGCTTCGCAAGCACATACAGGGCGGCCGCATCTCTAAGGTCTATCAGGTGGAAACGGAGCGTATCATCTGCTTTGAGATTGAAACCGTAAACGAGATGGGCTACGCTGTCAATCGGAAACTGATTGCGGAGACGATGGGCAAACACAGTAACCTGGTACTTGTTGACGCGGAGAGTGGACGAATCATTGACAGCATCAAGCGCATTTCCATCGATGTCAACAGGGTGCGGCAGATCCTCCCAGGGCTGCCTTATGTAGCCCCGCCGTCCCAAGGAAAGCTCGACTTCTGGACGGCTGATGCTGCCGCGATAGAGGAACGTATTGTAAAAGGTACTGCTGATGCGTCACAGCAGCCGGGCAAGGCGCTGATGAACGCGGTACAGGGTTTAGGACCAGCTCTGGCTGAAGAACTAGCCTGTGGTTCCTCATCGGCCCGTTCTTTGGCAGAAAAGGTCATGGAATTGCGTGGAGGGCTGCCCATGAGCCTGAAGCCGACAGTCTACTGCCAGGCAGGTGTGCCTAAAGACGTGCATGCCGTGCCGATGCCTGTTCTTGCACAGGGTTGTGAACTCATCCGCTTCGATGAGATCGGTGATGCGCTCGATTGGTTCTTTTCCCACCGTCTCGAGACAAACCGTGTGATGCAGAAGAGTGCCGGTTTGGTTTCCAATATCGGATCTCTTATCGATAAGCAGCTTCTAAAAAAACAGCGTCTTCTGGAGGAAATCAAGGCTGCGGATGAAGCGGATGTCTATCGTATCAAAGGAGAACTCATCCACGCCAACATGCATCTTATAAAGCCGGGTGCCAGAGAGGTCATCGTTACCAGTTTTTACGATGGCTCTTCAGTGAAGATTGATCTGGATGAACGGCTCTCTGCCGCCAAAAATGCGCAGGCTTATTTCAAGAAATACACGAAGGGGAAAGGCTCCAAAAAAGAAAAACTCATCCAACTGGAGGAGTGTGAAAAGAACCTCATTTATCTGGAGTCCGCCCGAGCCCTGGCCGGTAGCGCTGCCAGCTACGAGGAACTGGAATTGATCCGCATGGAACTTCATGAACAGGGCTTTTTGCGTATCAGGAACGCTAAAGACCGTAACCGCAGGTTCAAGCCGAAACCTCGCCGTTTCATTACCAAGAGCGGTTTCGAATACGTAGTTGGGCGTAACAACACCGAAAACGACTTCATCACATTCAAACTCGGCAGCAAGACAGATCTCTGGTTCCATACGAAGGATATCCCAGGTTCCCACGTCGTCCTGTTTTTAAATGGTGGCGACTATGACGCGGACACTATCTATGAGGTCGCGTCTGTTGCAGCATACTATTCCAAAGCCCGTGACTCGGAGAACGTTCCGGTTGATTACGTCCCGCTTCGTCATGTCAAAAAACCATCAGGAGCCAAGCCTGGCATGGTCATCTTCACGAACAACCGTACAGTCTACGTGGATCCGAGGGATCCTGAAGCAGATAATGAGGGGCGCAAGTGAAACAACTTGTAACAACAGCGCAATCTAAATATAATAATTATATTGAACTCTTTAATTCTGCTTCTCACATCACATTACATTGATCAAAAACACTATCAGAAAGGGACGGGTCTACAGAATGGATAAGAAGATCATCTGTCTTGCACTTACGTTTGTCCTGCTTCTAGGGCTTGCAGCCTGTGGCGGAGGGAGCAGCGTGCGTGCGGATGCCGCGCTTGAAGGTCGCTATATTCCGGTTGTTGGTGAAATGATGGGGATTTCCCTCATGGGTGATGAGCTTGACGGTTTTGAAGTTGATCTGAACAGTGGGGGTAAGGGCACCATCACAATCGAAGGTGACAGTTCCAATATCAGTTGGAAAAACGACGACAGCACCATCACGCTGACAGTCAGCAAGGAAGAAATCGTCGGAGAGCTCGGCACCGATCAGTTCAAGATCAAAGATATGCTTGGCATGGGTATTGATTTCACCTTTGCAAAAGAGGGTACCGATGCAGCCAATCCGGAGAATTATCTTCCTGAAAGCGACAAGTTCATGTTGGGCAACTGGCAGTCACTGGGCGTTACGGACATCATCGGCGACCCAATCGACATGGATCCGTATTCGCTCTTTATGACATTCAATGCAGATCATACCGCTCAAATAATGTTCCAAGGCAAAGATATGGGTACCTATACATGGTCCCTTCTCGGAGACTGGGGGAGCCTGGACGATGAAGATGCACCTGACATCAGTTGGGACATCAAGGATGACGGCATTGAAGTCGATTATGTGATCGATGATGAATACTATATCTTTGACTGTCCAAAGGGTGGAAAGATTCCCGATTCTGCCTTCTCAGGCGGAAGCACCGATACGAAGGGCGGTGCGGATTACGTTGGCTACTGGGACGGTGAGTATTACGGCTGGTGGATCGTCGTTAATGCGTCCGACGCATACACCGATCTCGACGGCGGCTACTGGGATGTCTGCGGTGCGATTTATCTTGATACTGAAGACAGCGGCTATATATATCTTTGGGATGAAACAGGAAGCGTCGACGACGCCTTCTTCAATGTAGACGTCAGCTTCGGCCCTGGCACCACAGATGCGGGAAGCATGATCAGCGAGGACGGTGACATTCTCGGCAGCGAGATTGGCCATGCTGACTTTGTAGTCGATCCCGGCTCGTCTACGGTATCCGATTATGACCATATGATAGAGATCTACGGCACCTACGAGGATGAAGACGGCAGTTTCGACTATGCCATCTATCTTAGACCCTGGGGTATGGATTGGGAAGATGTCCGTGAGGCGGAACCTGAAATGATGCCGTATTATTATGACGACTGGTATGTCAATGTCATGAACGATGTCATGCCCGAATCGATGGACATTGAATAGGTATACAGGATAGTCACCGGGCGCGTCCCGGATCAAAGAACAGTGAAGGCCTAACCGGTCTTCACTGCTTCATTTTCCGCTTGTATTTGTTCGATGATGGTTTTATAATAAAAAGCCAGTCGATTCACAGTATACATTGACGGAGCTTACTATGCAGCAAGGTAAATTGTTTGTGATATCCGGACCTTCTGGTGCCGGAAAAAGCCTGATCTGTGAAGAGTTGATCAAAAGCGGAGATTTTCAGCTGAGCATCTCCATGACGACACGTAAACCGCGTGGCGCAGAGATTCACGGCGTGAATTATTTCTTTGTCTCAGAAGAGGCTTTTGACGAGGCGATTGAGAAGGGAGAACTGCTTGAGTATGCAGGCATCTATGCTCATCGATACGGTACACCCAAAGCCCCGGTCCTGAATAAGCTTGAGGCAGGCCAGGACGTCATACTGGAGATCGAGATGCAGGGCGCCATGCAGATTAAGGCAGCCTGTCCCGATGCTGTGCTCATTTATATCCTGCCACCTTCACTCAGGGTACTTCGTGAGAGGCTCGAAAAACGTGGTACTGAAGATGCTCTGCAGCTGGAGAGACGTACATCTGAGGCGCTCAATGAGATCCGCCGCATCAGGGAATATGACTATTGTGTGGTCAACGACGATCTTGAGCAGGCATTGGAGGACGTCCGGAGCATAGCAATAAGTGAGCATTGCCGTATCGGCGAAGACGCGGATGAAATAATAAAGAGATTTGAGGAGGAAGAATAGATGCTTTTATATCCAGCA
>JAEEGL017045884.1_pt1 | contig 14056 bp, 12 predicted proteins | sample 9134231 | NCBI WGS metagenome assembly JAEEGL01 (sample SAMN16246548, study PRJNA631951) | gut metagenome | biome: gut microbiome; feature: rumen; material: fiber-attached | host: Bos | place: Iran: Karaj | collected 2018-10
AATCATGTAGTTGCAGATGCCGATAAACTTGAGATTACATTCATCGATGATGCGAAGGCACCCGCATATCTTAAGGGACTTGATGCAAGTACTGATGTTGCCGTTATCGCGGTAATGAAGGAAGATCTTGATGACAGTACGAAAGATTCAATCAAGGTTGCTCAGCTCGGAGACAGCAACAGCCTCGTGCTTGGACAGAATGTTATTGCAATCGGTAATGCACTCGGATACGGACAGTCCGTAACAACAGGAATCGTCTCTGCGCTTAATCGTGAGATAACAACGTCCGATGGAAATTCACAAAGCTATATTCAGACCGATGCTGCAATCAACCCCGGTAACTCAGGAGGCGCGCTCCTTAACATGGCAGGTCAAGTAATCGGTATCAACTCCAATAAGATTGGCGGATCTTCCGTCGAAGGCATGGGCTATGCGATTCCCATCAGTGCAGTCAGAGATACTATTGAAGAATTCATGGGAAGGGACACCCTTGTAGAGGTAGACGAAGATGATATCGGATTCATCGGTATCTATATGCAGGAAGTAACCGAAGAAGTATCTGATTATTATGGAATACCTGTAGGAATCTACGTATCAAAGGTTGTGGAAGATACCGGTGCCGATGATGCCGGGATCAAAACAGGAGATGTGATCGTCGGAGTAAACGGAGGCAGCGTAAGGACAGTTGACAGCCTTCAGAAACTTTTGAAGTATTACGCCGTAGGAGATACTGTGGAAATAACCTATATGAGAAATGAAGAAGGGGAGTACACAGAGCATACCGTAAACGTTACACTCGGAGAAAAGCCTGAGGGTAAATAAACATACCATGCATGATAAAAAAGGGGACGGTTCTTATTTTTGCATTATGGCAAAAATAAGAACCGTCCCCTTTTTCACCTTTTTATGCGATAACTACAGCTTTGTGAGAAAGAAACAGACGCTGCTGTTTGGACAGCAAAACATTCTCTTCACTTCCATGTATTTCAGAATGATAAAGAGCCGTCCCTTTTCCAAAACATGGAGACCATTTCCGGCGGATAAACAGCGCGGTATAGCCTTTCGTCGCTTTTAAATGTCTTATCCATAAAACTCACTTACCTTTCTGTTAATATCTTTTGTACTTGAGGAAATGGTATCAAAGAGTTCTTTACCGTCATAGGTTGAGATGAATACTTCGATATCACCACTTTCTCCGATTTCTATCTCCATATGATCACGTCTTGAATTATCATATTCAAGTTGGATGGTTCCCAGGGCAGTGGGAAAAACTTCAGGCTGAATTGATAATCCGTTAATTATCTTACTTACTTTGTCTATCAGTGTATCCGCGAATGCGGGTGCTCCGTTTCCGTTCCATCCTTCCTTAAGGCATTGAATTATCTCCAACTTCTTAAGATTATCGGTCTTTAAGCTGCCGACCGATACATATGCTTCTTTTTCCGCAGAAGCATGCTTGATGATTGAACCGGCATATGTGCTTAATGCTTCGGAACGTGAAATCTTGTTGTATTCATCTTCCGATATGATGACCACGTTTTTGTTGCCTTTTCTGGGAACAATTATTGTGTTGCCCGAATAAGCGAGGTCGAAATATTTCTTTATATTCGCTCGAATGTCCATTTGCTTGACTATCATCTGATTTACCTCATATGTACTATAAAGCGTACGGTTTATGGTACTAATATTATATTTCGTTTCTTACCTATTGACAACTGTCCGTTTTAAAGTATAATGAACATATGAACAGATATTCATATGTAATCCGATGACCCATGGGTTATCACATCATCAAATAAGAGAGGTAAACAATATGAAGAAAACGTACGAGATCGAAGTAGATTGCGCAGCATGTGCTCAGAAGATGGAAGATGCAGCCAAGAAGGTAGTGGGAGTTTTAAGTGCAACCGTCAGCTTCATGACCCAGAAGATGAAGGTTGAATTCGCAGAGGATAAGGATCCCGCAGCGGTTATGCCCGAGGTTCTCAAGGCATGCAAGGCTGTTGAAAGCGACTGCGAGATAAAATTCTGATAACAAAAGCTGAATTCAGGGGAAACCTGTATGAACAAAAAACAGAAAAAAGTTTTATATCGTATAATCATCAGCTCGGTCCTTCTGATCGTGCTTCAGATCCTCCTTCACTTCGTAGAGGTTCCCGTAATCGTGCAGTTTGTCCTTTACATGGTCCCTTACATCGTCATCGGAGGCGACATACTTAAGAAGGCATTCCACGGGATCGCCCATAAGCAGATCTTCGACGAGTGCTTCCTTATGACCGTTGCCACCATCGGTGCGATCATTCTCGGACTTGTAACCGCAGGTGAAGAAGGCGGATTCTTAGAGGGCGTTGCCGTAATGCTCTTCTACCAGATCGGTGAACTCTTCCAGAGCGTTGCCGTCGGAAAGAGCAGGAAAAATATTACGGATCTCATGGACATCCGTCCCGATTATGCAAATGTCTATGATGAAAGCGGGGAACTTACCCAGGTCGATCCCGACGAGATCGAGATCGGAACCATCATCGTAGTTAAGGCAGGAGAGAAGATCCCCATCGACGGCATCGTAAGAGAAGGCTCCGCAAGCCTTGATACATCAGCGCTTACCGGCGAATCCCTTCCGGTTCAGAAAGATCCCGGCGATGAAGTAATCAGCGGATGCGTTAACCTTACCGGTCTTCTTAAGATCGAAACCACCAGGGAATTCGGCGAATCCACAGTATCCAAGATACTCGACATGGTAGAAAATTCTTCCATGAAAAAGAGTAAGTCCGAGAACTTTATTTCCAAGTTCGCAAGATACTACACACCCATTGTTTGTTACCTGGCACTTGCACTGGCTCTGCTTCCTCCCATCGTCCTTCTCATTATGGGCAATGCTCCCATGTGGGGAACCTGGGTCATCAGAGCACTGACCTTCCTGGTAATCAGCTGTCCCTGCGCACTTGTGATCTCGATTCCCTTAAGCTTCTTCGGCGGAATCGGTGCGGCTTCTTCAAACGGAATCCTTGTAAAAGGATCCAACTACCTTGAAGCTCTTTCCGAAACAGGAATCATCGCATTTGATAAAACAGGAACTCTTACCAAGGGAACGTTCGAAGTTGCAAAGATCCTTCCCGCAGAAGGCTTCGATGCAAATACCCTTGTTAAATATGCGGCACTTGCCGAGAAGTACTCGGATCATCCCATTGCTCTTTCGATAAAAAAGTACGCATCCGAAAACGACCTCCTGAGCGAATCCGAGATCGTTGAAGATGAAAACATCCCCGGAAAAGGCGTAAGAGTTAAGACTATCTCCAATGAGATTTACGCAGGAAATTCCGCGCTTATCGAAAGCATCGGGTTCGAACCCATATCGGGAATCGACTATCCCGGAACCGTAATACACGTTGCAAGTAACGGCAAATACGTCGGATGCATCCTTATCTCCGATGTTGTAAAACCTACTTCCGGGAAAGCAATCGCAAACCTCAAATCATCCGGTATCAGAAGACTTGTAATGCTCACCGGTGACAGGCAGGAGAGTGCAAAGCACATCGCAGAAGAGCTCGGTCTTACAGAATACAGAGCGGGACTTCTTCCCGGTGATAAAGTCGATGAAGTCGAAAAGCTCATCAGTGAAAAGAAACCGAAAGAAAAACTCGCATTCGTAGGGGACGGCATCAACGATGCACCCGTATTATCCAGAGCGGACATCGGTATCGCGATGGGTGCCATGGGATCGGATGCAGCGATCGAAAGTGCGGATGTTGTACTCATGGATGACGATCCCGCCAAGATCGCACTTGCGATGAAGATATCCCAAAAGTGCCTCAGGATCGTTCATCAGAACATCGTATTTGCAATCGGTATCAAGGTTCTGTGCCTGTTTCTCGGAGCAATCGGAATCGCAAATATGTGGATGGCAATCTTTGCGGATGTAGGCGTTATGATCATCGCGGTTTTAAACGCCGTAAGATGCTTAAAAATCCCGAAAAATGCTTAAAAAAGTGCAAAATTCATAGCCATGAGGAGTAGCCATGCTTTATAATTAGAGCATCGAACCGAAAGGATTATGGCAATGGATAACGATAATAAAGATATTGATAACATAAACAAACCCTCGGAAAATGCCGAGGGTTCTTTAAGTGATGATAAAGATGCATCCAAGACCGGTGATGCCGGAAAATCAGACAATAACGAGTACGAGGATGTCTGCTTTGTATGCCGCCGTCCCGAGAGTAAAGCCGGAAAGATGTTCCACCTTCCCGGCGGGATCAGTGTGTGCCCTGACTGCATGCAGAAGACCATGGATACCGTATCCCAGTTTGACTATCAGGGAATGCTGACAGGCCAGCCCATTCCCACGGACGAAGAACTCCGCAAGATGGTCGAAGCAGAGGATAGTGATAAATCCGGTAATAAGAATTCCAATCCATTCCCCAATTTCGGTTTTATAAACCTTGCAAATCTTCAGGGAATGGGCGGAATCCCCAACAAGCAGAAACTTAAGAAAAAGTCAGGCGATACAAAGCCTATGATCGATATCAAGAATCTCCCCGCACCTCATAAGATCAAGGAGAGTCTTGATAAATATGTCGTCGGTCAGGACCATGCCAAGAAGGTCATGTCAGTTGCCGTATACAACCACTACAAGAGAGTTGCGACCGACTCCATGGATTCCATCGAGATTGAAAAGTCCAACATCCTTCTTATCGGTCCCACCGGCTGCGGTAAGACATACATGGTAAGAACCCTTGCCAAGCTTCTTGATGTGCCTCTTGCGATTGCCGATGCAACATCACTTACCGAAGCGGGATATATCGGAGATGACATCGAAAGCGTAATCTCCAAGCTCCTTGCTGCGGCTGATAATGATGTCGAAAAAGCGGAGAACGGAATCGTATTTATCGACGAGATCGATAAGATCGCGAAAAAAGAAAACTCCAATCACCGTGACGTATCAGGCGAATCCGTACAGCAGGGAATGCTCAAACTCCTCGAAGGATCCGAGGTTGAAGTTCCCGTTGGTGCATCCAGCAAGGGAGCAATGGTTCCTCTTGCTACCGTAAATACCAGAAACATTCTCTTCATCTGCGGCGGTGCATTCCCCGGACTTGAAGATATCATTAAGCAGAGACTGTCCAAGAGTAACTCCATCGGCTTTGGAGGAACTCTCAAGGATTCTTATGAAAACGATCCCGATATCCTATCCAAGGTAACAACCGAGGATATCAGAAAATACGGAATGATCCCCGAGTTTATCGGACGTCTTCCCATTATCACAACCCTTCAGATGCTTACGAAGGAAATGCTCATCAAGATCATGACAGAGCCCAAGAATGCGATACTCAAGCAGTATCAAAAGCTCCTTGAGCTTGATGAAGTTAAGCTTGAATTCTCCGACGATGCACTTGAAGAGATCGCGGATAAAGCAATGGAACTTAAGACCGGTGCCAGAGGCCTGCGCAGCATCATCGAAGACTACATGCTCGATATCATGTACGAGATTCCCAAGGACGACAACATCGGCACAGTCACCATCACAGGCGACTACCTCAAAGGAAAAGGTGCACCCCTAATCGAAGTCCGAGGCTAAGCCAAAATGGGGACGGTTCTCTTTTTTGCATTTTGGTCAAAAAAGGGACGGTTCCCAATTTAGCCAAAATGCCAAAAAGAGAACCGTCCCCATATTTTCACTATGATTAACAACATAATTCACGGCACAAATATATATCTACGTCCCATCACAGAAGCTGACACCGACAAGGTTCTTGCCTGGAGAAACTCCGATCGAACCGTCAGCAATTTCTATTACCGTACACCTATCTCCGTAGAAGACCATCTTAACTGGATCCGTAAAAAGGTAAATAAGGGTGAAGTATATCAGTACATCGTATGCTTAACAGATGGCGATACTCCAGTAGGATGCGTATACCTCCAGCATATAGAAGAGGATACTCTGACGGGTGAAACCGGAGTATTCTTCTCGGAAGATGCACCAGCAGGTAAAGGTCTTGCAACCGAAGCCGTAAAACTAATCGGTGAAAAAGTCGGCTTTGAAATGCTCGGACTTCTCCATCTGACCGCCAAGGTAATGGAAAAAAATACCGCAAGCAAAAGAGTGCATGAGAAAGCAGGATACAGACTTGCACGTAGAATAGAGGGCGAATCCTGTACCGACGGTGAGATCGTAAACTCACTCTATTTCATCAAAGATGCGGATAAAACAGTAATCCCCCGAAAGGCAATAATAAAACCCCATACAGGTAAGATAACCGAAACAGAAGACGGATATTTGATCAAGGTTCCAGGATCGAAGAGCATCACAAACAGAGCTCTTCTTATTGCAATGCTTAAAAATGGAACCACAACTCTTGAAGGCGTCCTCTTCTCCGATGATACCGAGAGCTTCTTATCATGCATGGAAAGTCTCGGAATCGAGACGGTCGTAGACAGGGAAAACTGCACCGTGACTGTAAAAGGCTGCGGAGGTGATATACCCAAGAAGGAAGCATCACTTAACGTGGGCTCTGCAGGAACCGCAGCAAGATTTCTCACCGCAGTTCTCGGCCTTGTTAATGACGGAATCTATCACATGGATTCATCCAATCAGATGAAAAAGCGCCCTATGGCGCCCCTTCTTAACTCACTTATCGATCTCGGATGCGAAGTCATATATGAAGGTGAAGAGGGATTCTTCCCCTTTACCCTTAAACCTCACGGAATAGTTAAATCCGAAACCACAGTTGATATCGATAAGAGCTCCCAGTTCCTCAGCGCTCTTATCATCGCATCAGCTTTCATAAAGCCTGATCTTAAGATCAACGTAACGGGCAAGCACGGCATGTCCTATGTCGAAATGACTCGGAAAATGTTAGGTGACAGTAGAAACGTCCCCCTGTCACCCATCTACTCGATTGAGCCCGACGCATCAGCCGCAGCCTACTTCTTCGCCATGTCACCCCTAATCGGCAAATCCGTCACCATCTCAGGTCTTCACGAAGACTCCATGCAGGGTGATACCGGCTTTGTAAAGATCCTCGAATCCATCGACTGGATCAAGAGCGAAGATACCCCTGAAGGAATAAAGGTGTGTCCGAGGGTCGGCTCCTCTGTCACATCGACCTTATGTGACAGAGGATCTGACCCTGCTGACACACCCCTGGTAATTGACATGTCCGCCTGCTCCGACCAGACCATCTCCTTGGCTGCAATCGCTCCCTTTACCGGCAGGACGATCCGTATCACCGGAATCAGCCATATCAGGGTCCAGGAGAGCGACCGAATCTCAGCCATAGTCACCGAGCTCAAACGCCTAGGTGTAAAGTGTGAAGAAATAGGTGACGATATAATAATAGAGCCTTCCTGCCCTCAGCCGGCAGAAGTCGAAACATATAACGATCACAGAATGGCAATGGGCTTTTCACTTATCGGTTTGAAGGTCCCCGGCACCGTCATCCTTAACCCTTCGTGCTGCGGCAAAACATTCCCTGATTATTTCGCCTATTTGTACGAACTGATTGCCTATTAACAAATTGTCAATAGCCCCTTAAACGGCTTAAATCCTTGTTATTCCCGCCCTTTGTATGGTAGAATTACACAAACGATTTTGGAGGCAAAATTGGCGGACGGATCTGAAAAGAAAACCAGCACAAACTCCTTTATCCGCGTTATAACCGGACAGGATAGTGTCAATCACCAGGAAATCCTGGAGATTCTTTCGATTGCCGTAATCGTGGTCCATGTCATGATGGTTTTCCTGTTCCACATCATGGGCGTCTGGCAGTTATCCCTTTATAACATCATCGTAACCGCATATTATTCCTACTGCTACACCACAGTCCGCGAGGGTAAGGTTAGGCAGGGTTACGTTCTCACTTTCGCAGAGATCGTCGTTCAGATGATCTTCACAACAGTCATCATAGGCTGGAGCGTAGGCTTCTATGCATACGTCATCGCCCTGATTCCCCTTTACTACTACATCAACATGTTCCTTGGAAAAGCAAACGATCACCCCTTCAAGCCCTTCCTCTGGTCAATGATCACTTTCGGAACCTTCCTCGGAACCTTTATTCTCAGTCTTAATATAACTCCCGTCACCACACTGGATATGTCCCAGAAGGTAACCATCTTTATCTTCAATACCTTCTTCGCATTCCAGCTCATCATATGGATGTCCCATTTCCTCGTCCTCGGCTATAAGAAGACACTTACCGCCATGGCGGAAAGGAATGCGTCCCTTGATGAAGCCGCAGGTCAGGATCCCCTTACCAAACTCTATAACAGACGTACCATGGAAGAGCGCCTCGACGAAGCTCTTGATGCGGCCAAAAAGAACGGCACCATCTTCAGCCTTGTAATGGGAGATATTGACTTCTTCAAGAAGATCAACGATACCTACGGACATGATTGCGGTGATGTGGCACTTGAAGCTGTTGCGGAGATCTTAAAAGCATGCGTAAGAGACGGAGATATCGTCTGCAGATGGGGCGGTGAAGAATTCCTTCTCCTCGTATCCGGTAACAGAGGTGTTGCCACCACCGTTGCGGAACGTATCAGATCCAGAATAGAGAACAATGTCGTCGAATTCGGCGGCAATCAGATAAAGTTCACAATGACCCTCGGTGTATCTACCTACGCTCCGGGTTATTCACTCGATGCTCTCGTCAATCAGGCTGACGAGAACCTCTACTACGGTAAAGAGCACGGCCGTAATCAGGTCGTCGCCCTCAAGCCTCAGGTTGTTTCAACCGTAAAATGATGTCACAGCGACTTCTGTTTAGGAGACCCCGGTATGTCTGATAATGTAATGATGGGACAAAATGTCATTATCGGTGAGAACGTTACATTTGGCAAAGACGTTGTTATCAGAAATAATTGCATTATCGAAGATAATGTAGTTCTTGACGATGGTGTATATATCGATAATAACTGCATTATAAGAAACGATGTTCATTTGGGCGAGGGTTCTTCGGTAGGAGCGAATTGTATTCTGGGCGAATACCAAATGGATTTCTATACGGATCATCAGTATCATAAGCATGAACTGATAATCGGTAAAAAAGCTATTATCAGAAGCGGTTGTATTATCTATGGTGGTTCTACCATAGGAGATAGTTTTCAGTCCGGACATCAGGTGACGATCCGTGAACAGGCTGAGATTGGAAATAATGTCAGCATCGGAACTTTATCCGATATTCAGGGACACTGTAAAATCGGTAATTACGTTAGGCTCCACAGTAATGTTCACGTAGGAATGTTATCCCGAATTGACGATTGCGTGTGGATTTTCCCTTATGTCGTGCTGACAAATGATCCGACTCCGCCGTCGGAAAAAGAATTCGGAGTTCATATCCATTCCTTCGCAATCGTTGCTACGAATGCCATTTTATTACCCGGTGTGGAAATCTGTAATGACGCACTTATCGGCGCCGGAGCTATCGTGACAAAAGATGTTCATGAATATGAAGTCGTTGTAGGAAATCCTGCCAAGGTAAAAGGTGATGTCAGGGATATTACAGATCGCGAAAGCGGCGAAAAGCACTATCCCTGGAGATATCACTTTGACAGAGCAATGCCCTGGAAGGATTATGGATTCGATAATTGGTTCTCATCATTGGATGATGAATATAAAAAACTTCTTCTGGGCTGATTAATATTCAATCGGCCCTATCGTCGTCTTATACACATATCTGAAGAATATCACCGACAACAATCCCGATATCACTTCCGCGATAATAAAGCTGAACCATACCTTGTTCACATCCCCTGTGACCACTGCCAGGATCCATGCTGCGGGTATCAGTACAACCAGCTGTCTGCAGATCGAGATGATAAGAGAGAAGATACTCTTAGAAAATGCCTGGAACACGCTTCCCAGTGATATTGCAACTGCCGCAATGGGGAAGTGAACCGCTATGATCCTAAGGGCAGGAACACCGATTGCTTTCATGTTCGCATCAGCTTCGAAGATATCCAGGAGCTTATCGGGAATCAGCTCGAATGCCAGTGTTCCGAACAGCATTATCACAACAGCTGCGATAACTCCGAATCTAAGTGCCACATCGATACGCTTTCTCTTCTTTGCTCCGTAGTTATAAGCAAGTACCGGGATGATACCGTTGTTCATTCCGAAAACCGGCATGAAGAAGAAACTCTGAAGTCTGAAATACGATCCGTATACCGCACGTGCGGTCTCTGCAATATCCGTGAAGAATCCCAGGATCTTATTCATAAGGTAGCTCATAACGGATCCGATGGACATCATAAGGATCGAAGGAATGCCGACTTTGTATATACGTCCGATTGCTTCCGCATCCGGATGAAGGATCTTCTTCCACTCGAAAGTGATCTCCTTGTTCTTCTTCAGATTAAGAATGATCGAAACAATAGCCGCAATCGTCTGACCTACAACCGTTGCAACCGCAGCTCCTGCCATTCCGAGTGCGGGGAATCCCAGCAGACCGAAGATCATGATGGGGTCCAGGATCATGTTGATGATAGCACCCGTAAGCTGTGAGATCATCGAATAGAATGTAAGTCCCGTCGACTGAAGCAGACGCTCGAATGTCATCTGGAAAAAGAGACCTAGTGAGCAAACCATTACTATCATCAGATAAGTAGTTCCGTACTCTGTGATCGAAGCACTGTCGGTCTGGCCTGCGATGAAGGGCTTAGCAGCGAAAAGTCCCAGGAACAGGAATACTATAAAGCTGCAGAATGCCAGGAAGATTCCTGTGTTGGCCGCAGCATTTGACTTGTCGTAGCGCTTTTCGCCGAGTGAGGTCGAAAGCATGGCGTTGATACCTACACCTGTACCCGAACCCACAGCAATCATAAGCATCTGAAGCGGAAGAGCAAGGGATACCGCGGTAAGCGCAGCCTCCTCGATCTTAGCTACGAAAAAAGCATCAACAATATTGTAAAGAGCCTGTACCAGCATAGAAAACATCATCGGAAGCGACATGCTGACGATAAGTTTAGGAACCGGCATAACTCCCATTTTATTTTCTTTGGGCATCTTGTTATCCATCAATTTATAATCCTCTCTATAAAAACGTGCCTTCGTATTATAGCTTACGCGAAGATTTAATTGCAATTAATAACCTATAAAATCAGTATAAAATTGGTTATAAATGTGGTATTTTATAGGAAATTGATTATGAAAGGGAGAATTTAACTCATGAATACCAAAACCAAAAAGATCGCCGCAGCAGGCGCACTTCTGGCCATCTGCATCGTCAGTCAGCTCTTTAAAAACTTCAGTGTCTATATCACAGGTCCCATCATCAATGCCTGCCTTCTTATCGCAGTTTTGACCTGCGGAATCTTCTGGGCGTCGGTTCTTGCAATCATTACCCCCGTCACCGCATTCCTGATAACCGGTGCACCCATTATGAAGGTCGTTCCTGCAATAATGCCCCTCGTAATGCTCGGGAATCTCGTTATCGTATTCGCATTTTGGGTATTTGTCAGGAAGAATAAGAAGCATCTGAACGTCCTCATTGGCGGAATCGTCGGAAGCGTAGCCAAGGCAGCAGTCATGGCACTTACCATTTCCTATGGAGTTCTCTCCGTTGTTACCCTCCCTGAGGCAATGCAGGCTAAGCTCCCCGTACTCCGCACCACATACTCCGTAACCCAGCTTGTTACAGCACTTATCGGTGTGGCATATGCCCTTGTAATCTGGGCAGCACTCAGAAAGGCGTTTTCTGAAGATTAAACTATGAATAGTTATCATGTTGAATGGTGTCACAGAGGATATTTATATGTCGTTTGTGACACTATTTTGTTTGAACATTGATTAAAGAATAGGATACGGAAGAATTATATAATATTATACTTGATTAGGTGTTTTTTGCATGAAATAAGAATATATTGGCATATACTTTGAAGGAGAATATATGTTCATTAAGAACAACATATTCCATTTTTAGTGTTATAATATAAAAGAGTTCTAGAAATTTTCCTCAAATTTATCGGGTGAAGATTATGTTTGATGATTTGAGCATGCTTATAACGGTTGTACAGAAGAATTATGACTGTATATGTGATTTGTGGGACGAAATTTGTTCGCAAAAGTTACATTTAAAGAAAACACTGGTAAGTTCTGTTAAGGAAAATGCCGATATATTTGATATGATATTGAATTATAGGGCGATTTTGACTGAAAAAACTATTAGTAGCACATTTGAAATAAATATGTTAGAATTTAGAAATTCATCAGTCACAACGCGCGTGAAAGCGCTTAACTCTATAGAATTTAAAATAGAGAATTATTATGAGAATCATGAGAGTGGTAAAATTCCATTAAAAAAGTGTTTAAATGATTTATTTGGAATTAGAATAGTTATTGATGATAGTTTTACTCATTCAGATGTGAAGAAATATATGGCTAGGGAATATCCAAGCTATAAATGTATTGATTCTACAAAAGATGGATATATTGCTACGCATATATATTTTGAAAAAGGGAACTATTACTTTCCTTGGGAACTCCAAGTCTGGAAAAAAATGGATGAGAAAAATAATTACGAATCACATAGAGTTTATAAACAAGATTATACTATGTGGGAAAGTTTGAACAAAGGAGGTGTCGAAGATGGTTAAGCACTTTATGATCCTGAGTAGTTCTTATTCTACAGGAACTCGTATTGCCAAGCATTATGTAATAAGTGATGGCATAAATCCTGAAATGCTTACAGAAGAAGTTAGAACAATAAAGAAAAACTGTGGCGAAACTGTTTCTATTTCGACACATTTTGTTGAAACCGATTCTGAGACATGGGATTCTGTCGTTGAAAAAGATCCGTTCTTTGCGGGTGTTCATGTTGTTGATACGACGTTAGGCTTTGTAAATTATATATCTGAGGATAGAAAATTAAAGGGAGTGGATATTGCAAAATATATTCTCTCTGTTAAAAAATGCACACATCTCCAATTGGAAAAATTGGTTTATATGTGCTACGCAGAATATCTGTGTGCAACGGGAAAAAGGTTGTTTGAAGATTATATATATGCCTTTAAATATGGTCCAGTTGTTAAATCGGTATATGATGAGTACAAAGGCTATAAAGAGATAGATGACGTATCATCTGATAGAGACATATCGATTGAAACTGGAAAAATGCCAGCTCGTAGCAGGATTTTGTTTGCTGAAGATGGAGCTTCAAAGATTGTATACATAGATGCTACATTAGAAAAATATGGCGGATATACAGCTTCAGAATTGGTGACTTTTACACATGTTCCGGGAGGACCGTGGGATTCTGTAAATAAAGATGAGCTATATACGGAAATTCCGGATAAAATTATTTTAGAGAGACACTATAAAGAATGTGTATAGTTTGAGTTGTTGCATATGTTTTTTGTTGGAAACCCTCGGCATTAGCCGAGGGTTTTTATATGCTTTCATTCTATGTTACGATTAAATACATAAATTAAAGAATATTTAAGTAAACTGTCAGCTTCTGTATGGTATAATACCAATGACCATGAACAGACTGATTTCGACAATAAAAAGTGATAAAACCGTTCAGCGGCGTATCAACTTGATCATTGACCTTATTCTGGTCGCAGCAGCCATCCTTTCCACTGCAAAACTCATTATCCTGGGTCTTACGGTGGACGAGGAATACGCTGTGGCAATGGCCTATAGAAATGCCGTTGGGGACGGGATGTTCACTTATATGTGGGAACCCCACCAGACATCAGGCTTCATCTGCACAGCCCTCATAAGGGCCTTTATTAATGTTACGGGAAATACAGATCATCTCGTAATCTTCCTTCGGATTTCCGGCTTCTTTATAGAAGCTCTTGTTTCAGTCTTTGTATACACCACACTTCGCAAGAGATATTCTAGCCATTTGTCCTTTTCTGCATCACTTCTTACCTTTCTCATACTTCCCAAGTGGATCCTGACTCCCGATTTTTCCAATATCCTTATCTGGAGTTCGATTTGCCTGCTCATGTGCATCTTCAGGCTTTATTCCGGCAGTGATAAAACAGTTCTGTGGTCAGTGCTTGCCGGAGTATTTACGTGTACGGGTGTGCTTGCATATCCCAGCTGCATTCTGGC
>JAEEGL011714002.1_pt1 | contig 14055 bp, 8 predicted proteins | sample 9134231 | NCBI WGS metagenome assembly JAEEGL01 (sample SAMN16246548, study PRJNA631951) | gut metagenome | biome: gut microbiome; feature: rumen; material: fiber-attached | host: Bos | place: Iran: Karaj | collected 2018-10
AATATCCACTGGCTGCATTATGCCTGCGGCCGGCTGTGGGTGTCTTCGACCAAAGAAGCCGGCTATATAAATGCCAACGATGAATTTATAATGTTTGACAACCTACCGGTCAATGATTCCTTTGAAATGATGACGTCGGACCATCAGGGGAATCTTTGGTTTGCATCTTCCAGATACGGAGTAATGAAACTGGCCGCGGATAATTTCCTGGATTATACCGGCGCAGCGGGACTGGCACCGGAAGTAGTTAATACGACCTGTTATCACAACAGTTATCTGTACATCGGAACGGATAACGGACTGCGGATCATTGACCGGAAATACCAGAATGTAGAAAACAACCTGACGGAGTATCTGGGAAACTCGCGTATACGCTGCATTATGGAGGACAGCAAGGGGAACTTGTGGATCTCAACGTTTTCCGGGGGACATGGTCTGGTGCGGCTGAATCGTAACGGAACGCCGGAAGATTTTACGGTGTATAAGGAAATGCCGAGTAACGAGATCCGCTGCACTTATGAGATGAGTGACGGTTCTATCATCGTCGGGACCAATGCCGGTATCGCAGTGATCCGTGAAGATACCGTGGAGCGGACGTATACGGTAAGAGACGGACTGCGCAATGCTGTGATCCTGACCCTTTGCGAAGGAGAAAACGGAGAAATCTATGCCGGGACAGACGGGGACGGGATCTATATCATCAATGGCAATTCCTGTCTGCGTAAAGGCATGGAACAGGGCCTCGGAAGTGATGTGATCCAGCGCCTTAAGAAGGACGAGAAGCGCGGTGTGATCTGGGTGATCACGTCCAGTACCGTGGAATATGAAAAGGACGGACAGATCACCAGAGTGACGACTTTCCCGTACAGCAACGTATACGATGTGATCGAGAGCGGAGAAGAGGATCTGTGGTTTTTAACTTCACAGGGGATCTATGCCGTGCGGGCAGATGCAGTGATACGGGATGCCGTTGATAACTACCGGCTGTATAACAGTTCCAACGGTCTGACCAGTATACCGGTCTCCTATTGTTACAGCGATGTCGGGGAGGACGGACTCCTTTACATTGCCGGGCAAAGCGGGGTATCCGTAGTCAGTATAGAAGATTACTATGATTTTTCCGGCAGTGAGCTGCTTACGGTAAGATCCGTAAACTGTGACGGAGAAGAACTGGATGCAGACGCGGACGGTGTATATCGTATTCCGGCGGAATGCAAGCGTATCCAGATCACACCGGGTGTGATGGATTATACCGTAACGGATCCGATCGTGCGCGTCTGGCTGGAAGGCGCCGGGGATGAAGGGATCACGGCGCGTCAGCGGGAACTGTCATCGCTGGTTTATACCGGCATGAGTTATGGCGATTATACGCTGCACATTCAGATCCTGGAAGAGGGCAGTAAAGAAGTGCAGAGAGAAATGACCTGGCGTTTTGTCAAAGAACCGCAATTCTTTGAGCGGCTGGCAGTGCGTGTGCTTTTTCTGCTTCTGGCGGCTCTGCTGATCGGGATCGTTGTATGGCGCGTTTCCACCAATTCAATCATCCGCAAGCAGTATCTGGAGATCCAGGAAGCGAAGGAAGAGGCGGAGAAGGCGAATAAGGCAAAGACCAGATTTCTGGCCAATATCAGCCATGAGATCCGGACACCGATCAATACGATCATCGGTATGAACGAGATGATACTGCGGGAGAATACACATGGGGTGCCGGCGGAATATCGCAAGGCGGTCACGGGGAATGCACGTAATATCAAATATGCCTCTGAATCGCTGCTGGCCCTGATCAATGATCTTTTGGCTATTTCTAGGATCGATTCCGGCAGGATGCGGCTGACAGAACGGGAATACGATACGGAAGAGTGGCTTCGAGGTATTTTTGCAATGATACGCGGAACCGTTGAGGATAAGAAACTCTACCTGGAGACGGAGATCGACGGGAAACTTCCGAAGTGTCTGTACGGAGATGGGGAAAAGGTCCGTACGATCGTTCTTAACCTGTTATCCAATGCCGTAAAGTACACGGAAGAGGGTGGGATCCTTTTCCGTATGGAGGTATCGGAACAGAACGGGGCGGAAGTTGCTCTGCAGATCGTGGTCAAGGACAGCGGGATCGGAATGAAAAAGGAGGAGATGGATAAGCTGTTCCGCGCTTATGAATCCTTAGACGAGGCGCGAAGCGGGGAAAACCATGGAACGGGAATGGGACTGGATATTTCGGGACAGCTGGCGCAGATGATGGGGGGCAGGCTCTGGTGTGAAAGTGTCTATGGTGAGGGCAGTGAATTTATCCTGGCTCTCAAGCAGAAGATCGCGGATGATACACCGATCGGCGCTTTTCGTGAGGAAAGCGCAGAACAGGCCAGGGAAGCATATCTGTCGCAGTTTATTGCGCCGGATGCGGATATCCTTGTTGTGGATGATGATCCGATGAACCGGAATGTGATCCGGGGACTGCTTAAGCCGACAAGAGTATTTGTTACCATGGCTGCGAGTGGAGAGGAATGTCTGGCGAAGATCGCAGACAGTGACTTCAATGTGGTATTGCTGGATCAGAATATGCCGGGTATGGACGGTGTTGAGACGATACAGAAGATACGAAAGGATCATCCGGATCTGCCGGTGTATGTTCTTACGGATAATACGGATGACGAAGCAGAAGAGTATTTCCGGTCGGTGGGATTTAACGGTGTTCTGACCAAGCCGGTAGATATCATTGCCGTGGAGCATGTGATCATGAGTCATCTTCCGGAACGGATGGTAAAGAAGAATGTGGAAGAAGACGATTAGGGTGGGGTGAGCGCAGATGTTTGAGTGGATGGAAGTGCATCAATTGAATATCATGCTCGGGCTTTCCAGTGTATGCTTTGCTGTCGGGCTGTTTGCTCTGTTTACAAAGTATCTGCCGAAAAGACGGAAGATCGCGCTTGCCAATCTGGAATTATCAGCGGGCATTTTGCTGTTTTCGGATCGTCTGGCGTATATGTATCACGGAGTTCGCGGATTTGAAGGGTACTGGATGGTACGGATCACAAATTTCCTGGTTTTCTTTATGACGATCTTTGTGGTCTTTGCCTTTAACCAGTATGTAAAAGATCTTTGCATCAATGAAATGGGATTGGAAAAATGCCCGATCCGTCTGAAACTGATCGATGGTCTGTGTTTGATCGGAGGGGGCCTGGTGATCGTTTCGCAGTATACGGGATTGTACTATACCTTTGACGAGAATAACGCATATCAAAGAGGCCCCGGTTTTATCATCTGCTATGCGATCCCTTTTCTGGCACTGATCATTCAGATGTCGGTACTTTTTTGGTACAGAAGGCGGATGAGCCGCTACATTGGGATCCCGGTGCTCCTGTTCACGCTGATCCCGATGCTGGCATCCTTATTCCAGGCAAAGTATTATGGTGTGTCACTTACCAATATGGCGATCGTAGGAATGGGTATCGTGCTGTATCTGTTTGCGATCATGGAGATGAATGAGAAACTGGAGAAGGCGCAGAAAAGAGAACTGGATGCAGCGAATAACAAGAGCCTGTCGATCCGCAGATCCTTTGAGCAGGTTGTGAAGACTATTATAGATGCATTGGACGAAAGAGACCGGTATACCAGAGGACACTCCTTGCGGGTGGCGGAATATTCCAGAGCGATCGCGCAGAATATGGGGCTGGATGAGAGGGAGTGTTTCCGTGTCTATCATACAGCAGCATTGCATGCGATCGGAAGGATCCGGATCCCGGATGCGCTGGTCAGCAAACGGGGGCATCTGACGGAAGCAGAAGAAAAAGAAATGAAAAAGCAGCCGGTCTACGGTCGCGAGATCTTATCGAGAGTTGAGGAACTGCCGTATCTTTCGGTTGCTGCGGCAAGCCATCATGAAAGATATGACGGAAAGGGGTATCCCGAGGGACTCAAAGGAGAAGCAATCCCGTTGTATGCCAGGATTGTTGCGGTTGCAAACGCTTATGATGAGATGACTTCTTTTAAGGCGGGGCGTAAACCCATGGCTCAGGGAAAAGTCCGTGAAAAACTGAAGGCAGCTGCCGGCGGGGAGTTCGATCCGAAGATTGTGGATATCATGGTAGCAATGATCGATAAAGATACCGAATACATGATGCGTGAACCGGAAGATGAGACGATAGAAGAGGAAGAACGTACGGATCTTACGGCAGTGAAGCAGATGCATTTTAACAATTACAAAGAGACGGTATCCGACGGGATCCGTATCTCCAAAAAGCCGTTGAAGATCTGCTTTGAAGCGCACCCGGATGCCGGTTTTGAAAGGAAGATGGCAATGCCCTCGATCCTTTTGTTTGATTCCTATGATAGCTGTGTGCACCGGAATGAAAGAACAATCCGTAATCTCCACTATCTGGAATACGGCGGGATCTGGATGGACGGACATACGATCTGCACTTCTGCAAGGGATATCCGGAATGAGATCCGTACGAAGAAAGAGCAGGGAGATGAAAACGGCTGGATCCGCTATGAGATCGAGGCGGTGAGCAATAGGGATCATGTCCGGATCCGGATCGACAGTCCCGAGCAGTTCTGTGAAGTGACAGTGGCGCTTCCGGATGCGGCCAGATATGTGTATTTCGGACTGACCGGGGAGCATTGCATGGTACGCAATATTTCCGTAGAGGAAGCAGAGAAAAGCATTGATGACAATGAGATCGTGCGCATCGCGCCGGAGGTGGATTATTTTACCCGCAGTGATGGTGATCTGCCGAATGTGGAGGTGGACGGGTATCGTGAGGCATCTACACAGGGAATCCCGGTGGAGGAAGGACTGCGCCTGTTGTTCAGTACGTGCAGTCTGCCGGAAGCTAGTCTTGTGACGCACTGCGCATGCATCGTATTGTTTTTCTCGGAAGACGGAACGGTAGACGGAAAGAATTATAAGGAGTATGCATGCATCCGTATGGATGGCGATGATGCAACAAATGAAGGATGTGCAAAGAATGCATTAGTTGTGGAAAAGACGGAAGAGTTCGGCGGATGGGATCGCTGGAAAGAAAGGAACCGCAGAGGACTGGATTATGAGGTACAGTTCCGGCGGAAGAAGAACCGGATCACTTTTGAGACGGAGAATGCCGGGATCCTGATCCGCTGTACAACGATGCTTCCGGAAGGGAGCGGTGCAGTGTATGCAGCGCTCACGGGAAATCTGTGTACGCTGATGAATATACGGACGCGGTTTGAGGATTAGATAAAAAGAAAGACAGCATTGAAAACATAGCGGAAAATGCTTGACAAGTTAGCAGGGACTAATTATACTGTGTTTTGGTTAGTGAAGGCTAATGCATAAACGGAAGAAAGCAGAAATTGCCCGGTAATTTCAAAAGGGTAAATTTTTTTACATTGACGGTTAGAATTAACTACCAATATATATATAGTACTGACAATGGTGAGAAGGAACGAATAGAAGGAAAGAAACACCATGAGGGCGGCATTAACAAATACAATCATCATCATCATCCTGCTGTTTATGATCGTGACTGCGATAAAGAGCACGATTGCGCATTTTAAAGGCGAAGGAGCTTGCTGTGGCGGAGGAGGAACGCAAAAACTTATCCGGCCGCGGCGATTAAAAAAAGTACTTTCCGTGACTACCGTTCATATCAAAGGGATGATGTGTGATCATTGTGCGGCAAGGATCCAGAATGCGCTGAATTCTCTGGAAGGTATAAATGCAAAGGTAAATCTGAACAAAGAAACTGCGGTTATTAAGTCAGACCGGGAGATGAATGAAGCAAGAATAAAAGAAGTGATCGCAGATCTCGGCTATGTGGTCGCATCGATGGAAGAACAAAAGTAACTTAAAAGAAACGATAAGTTCTGAACAGTTACAAAAAAGATAAGGTGACGAAAAAGGAGGAAGTAAAATGAAAGGATGGAAACTGTTTGCTTTAGGCGCATTGTTTGGACTGGAGGGGATCAAACTGTTATCCTCCAAAGATGCAAAGAAGATTTATACGCATTGCACCGCCGGTGTGCTGCGTGTAAAGGATTCGATCATGGATCAGGTGACTACGCTGCAGGAAAACTGTACGGATATTTATGAAGATGCCAAGGCGATCAATGAGGAGCGTGCGGCGAAAGAGGATGAGAATAAGATCGGAGAGTAGATCGTTATGAAAATCCTGATCAAACATGAGAACAAAAAGAGACTGCGCGTGCATCTGCCTTTCAAACGCCTGACATATCGGGAAGCAGATCTGCTGGAGCATTATCTTACGGGGTTTTCCGAGATCACGGAAGTAAAGGTATATGAGCGCACAGCGGATGCGGTACTGTTTTATGAATGCGACAGAAGGCAGGTATTGGAGATCCTGACGGAGTTTTCCTTTGAGGATACGCAGGCCGTAGACCGATATCCTGAAAACAGCGGCAGAGAACTGTCGGCGGAATACCGGGATAAGATCATCAGCAGTATCCTGCTGCATTACGGAAAGAAACTGATCCTGCCGCTTTCTGTTCGGAGAATCTGGGAGCGGATCAAAACCGTAAAGTATATCGTCCGTGGACTAAAGACATTGGCGAAGGGACATATCCAGGTAGAACTGCTGGATGCGATCGCCATTACTGCGGCAATCCTGATCGGAGATTACAAAACGGCATCGAGTGTTATGTTTCTTTTGAACATCGGAGATACGCTGGAAGAGTGGACGCACAAACGATCCGTGGACGATCTGGCAAGACGGATGTCGTTAAATGTCGATAAAGTATGGCTGGTGACGGATGCCGGAGAAGTACAGATCGATTCTGCCAAGGTGGCATGCGGCGACCGGGTAGTCGTTCGAATGGGAAATATGATCCCCTTTGACGGAGAAGTATGTGAAGGAGAAGCCTGTGTCAATCAGGCATCGATGACGGGAGAATCGAATGCCGTACGAAAAACGGTCGGAATGTCCGTCTTTGCCGGTACGGTTCTTGAAGAAGGCGAACTGACCATTCGCGTCACGCAGACCGAGGGCAGCGGACGATTCGATAAGATCGTAAAGATGATCGAAGAGTCCGAAAAGATGAAATCTTCTTTGGAGAGCAAAGCCGAAAGACTGGCCGATAAACTGGTGCCGTATACGTTGGCAGCTTCTGCGCTGACATGGCTGATCAGCAGAAATATGACCAAGGCGGTTTCGGTTCTGATGGTGGATTATTCATGTGCACTGAAGATGGCGATGCCGATCTCGGTGCTGTCTGCGATCAAAGAAGCAACCGATTACGGGATCACGGTCAAAGGCGGCAAATTCTTAGAAGCCGTAGCAGATGCGGATACTATCGTTTTTGATAAGACCGGAACACTGACCAAAGCGAGTCCTACGGTACACTCCGTGATCTCTTTCTGTGAGGAATCGGAAGACGAATTGTTAAGACAGGCAGCCTGTCTGGAGGAGCATTTCCCGCATTCGGTAGCAAGGGCAGTGGTAGAAGAAGCGGAGCGGAAAGGACTGCTTCATGATGAAATGCATACGAAAGCGGAGTATATTGTGGCGCATGGGATCGCTTCTCATATTGACGGGAAGAAAGCGGTGATCGGCAGTTACCATTTTGTTTTTGAGGATGAAGCGGTAAAGATTCCGAAAGAGTATCAGCAGCGTTTTGATGACCTGCCGGCAGAGTATTCGCATTTGTATTATGCAAAGGATGGACTGCTCTGTGCCTGTATTCTGATCGAAGATCCGATGCGGAAAGAATCTGCGAATGTGATTGCACAGTTAAAAGAACTTGGTTTCCGGCATGTCGTGATGATGACCGGAGACAGTGAGCGTACGGCAGCAGCGATCGCAGCATCGGCAGGCATCGAAGAATATTACTCCGAGGTACTGCCGGAAGACAAAGCGGGATATATTGAGCGGGCAAAGAGGGAAGGACGTCACGTGATCATGGTGGGTGACGGGATCAATGACTCACCGGCGCTTTCTGCGGCAGATGCCGGTATTGCGATCAGTGAAGGTGCGGAGATCGCAAGGCAGATCGCGGATATCACCATCAGTTCGGAAGAACTGGAGAGCATTGTTGTATTGAGGAAACTCAGTACGCTTCTGATGAAGAGGATACGACTGAATTACAGGACGATCGTCGGATTTAACACGGCATTGATCGCGTTGGGGATTGCGGGAATCCTGCCACCGGCAACATCCGCGATGCTCCATAACGGATCCACCGTTGCATTGGGCTTAAAGAGTATGACACCTTTGATTGATTGAATATAATTCAGAATGAAAATAATTTAGAATGAAAAAAATCAGAAAGAAAATAATGATCGCTGTAAAAAGCGATTATTATTTTGATAAGCGGTTAGTGATCACTAATTGCAAATGGATAACTAAAAAGCAGGAGGACGAAAATGAAACTAAGTGAAATGAAACCGGATCACGAAGCAGTGGTATGGGACAGATGTGGGAAGTAGTCGGATAAGAATGAAGTTATGCGGGAGAGAATGAAGTGGAGAAAAGTACATCATCGGAAGATTATATGAAAAGTATTTTGATCCTGCACAAAAGAAAGGGATCGGTAAGATCTGTAGATATCGCAGAGGAAATGGGTGTGAGCAAACCCAGTGTCTGTAATGCGATGAAGAAACTCCGGAAACAGAAGATGGTCTATTACGGGGACGAGGGAAATATTCTTTTCACGGAAGAAGGGCAGAAGATTGCGGAAAAGATCTACAAAAAACATTCCCTGATCTTCCGCTTTTTAAGGCTGATCGGCGTGAACCGGGAGAATGCGGATCGTGAAGCCTGTTTGATGGAGCATGCGATCAGCGATGAAACCTATGATTGTCTGAATGCATTTGTGCATAAACAGGAAACCGTATAGCGGGATACGAAGTGCAGCAACGTTGACTGTTTAAAATTTTTTAGAAAAAACAGTTGACAGACAGATGGCAGTATGTTACAACTAACTAGAGTAAATCATATGAAACTCCTTCCTGCATTATGGAACAGAACCGGGAAACTGTTTCAATCAAACGTAGGGGGGAGTTTTCAATTATGGTGTGCTCGAACAGATTGAAATCTTGAAGGAGGAGTAATTGAAATGTCTAATTTAACGATCGAGAAAGTGTTCGGCAGAGAGATCATGGATTCCAGAGGCAATCCGACGGTTGAGGCAGAGGTGACTCTGGCAGACGGAACCGTAGCATTGGGAACAGCACCGAGCGGTGCATCCACCGGTGAGTTTGAAGCTCTGGAACTTCGTGACGGTGACAAGTCCAGATATCTGGGCAAGGGAACCACCAAAGCGGTCGATAATATCAATAATGTGATCAACGGTGTGCTGAAGGGAATGGATGCATCCGATACCTATGCGGTAGATGCAGCAATGATCAAGGCAGATGGTACGAAGGATAAATCCAACCTGGGCGCAAATGCGATCCTGGCAGTTTCTATCGCAACCGCACGCGCAGCAGCAAAGTCTTTGAACATTCCGCTGTATCGTTTTCTGGGTGGTGTATCCGGCAATCGTCTTCCGGTACCGATGATGAACATCTTAAACGGTGGCGCACACGCAGACAGCGCAGTAGATACGCAGGAATTTATGGTTATGCCGGTTGGGGCACCGAGTTTTAAGGAAGGTCTTCGCTGGTGTGCGGAAGTATTCCATACACTGAAGAAGCTGATCAAGGAAATGGGCGATGTAACTGCCGTAGGTGACGAAGGCGGTTATGCACCGAATAGTTTAAAGAGTGATGAAGATGCGATCGAAAAGATCTTAGAGGCGATCAAGGCAGCAGGCTATGAACCGGGCAAAGACTTTATGATCGCTATGGATGCGGCTTCTTCCGAGTGGAAGAGCGAAAAAGGCAAAGGTTTCTATAAGCAGCCGAAGTCCGGCAAGGAATTTACTTCTGATGAACTGATCGCTCACTGGGAGAGCCTGATCAACAAGTATCCGATCATTTCCATTGAGGATGGTCTGGATGAGGAAGACTGGGAAGGCTGGCAGCGTATGACCGAGCGTCTGGGTGATAAAGTGCAGCTGGTAGGCGATGACCTGTTTGTGACCAATACAGAGCGTCTTTCCAAGGGCATCAAGCTGGGCGCAGGCAATTCTATTCTGATCAAGCTGAATCAGATCGGTTCTGTGTCTGAGACACTGGAAGCGATCAAGATGGCACACAACGCAGGCTATACGGCAATCTCTTCTCACAGATCCGGTGAGACAGCAGATACCACGATCGCAGACCTGGCGGTAGCTCTGAATACCTGCCAGATCAAGACCGGTGCGCCGAGCCGCAGCGAGCGTGTAGCGAAGTACAATCAGTTACTCCGCATCGAGGAAGCATTGGGAGATTCCGCGGTATATCCGGGAATGGATGCATTCCACGTTAAAAAATAGGCAATACCCTCCTTATTGGTTACCTTTTTTGGATATGGCAGGCGCCGGTGGAAACACCGGCGTCTGCTGCTTTATTTGCCTGGCGATATCTCCTTGCCTTCCCCTTGAGGGCGCTGTGTGCCAGTGGCACACGTTTAGCGCGGACCGAGCCGGAAGGCGAGACAGGTGTCGCCGAAGGCCGGATGAGGTGTATTAGGGCAATGCATAATTTCCCTATTGACAACCTATGAACAAAGATATAATATGTTCATAGGGGGGTTATAGATAACTAACAACAATCATAAAAAACTACGTGAGGAACATATGGGAAAAGCATTCACAAAAGAAGAAAGAGAAGAAGTACAGGAGAAGCTTCGCAGATGCGGTCTGAAATTACTGAAAGAGAGCGGTATCCGTAATATTTCGATCCGACAGCTGACAAAGGAAGTGGGGATCGCACAGGGCGGATTCTATACGTTTTACAAAGACAAAGATGAATTTGTGGAAGATCTGTTTCTGCTGCGTATCCGCGAAAAGACGGAACTGATGCTGGCACATAAGGAAAAGACGTTGGAGGATCCGAGAAAATTTATCGTTGATCTGCTCTACAAAGAAGGTATGCATCTGAAAGAGAACAAAGCGTTTGTGAACAGCGAAAGTGATACGGTACGTTTTTTTCTGGAGCGGGACAAGGAACCGAGCCGGCAGCTGTACCGCTCTTTTCTGACAGAACTGATCAACTATTGGGAATCAAACGGATATCAGATTTCCTGTGATATCGAAAAGGTGATCAGCGTCGGTATGGCAGCAGGACTTTTGTTTACCAACGCTGAACAGTTCCGGGAGGAAGATTTCTCGGAAATCTACAAGACCTTCTGCGAAGCGGAAACGGATCGATTTTTTCAATGTGAAAAGAAATAAAAACTCCTTGGCTTCCCCTTTGGAGAAGCTGTCAGCGTAGCTGACTGATGAGGGGAATCGAAGAGTGAGAAAATATGAATACTGAAAAAAGCGCAGAACAAAAAAGAGAAGAAAAGATCCGTAAACTGACCGGTGAGCCAATCTATCCGCTGCTGGTGAAGATGGCAATACCGTCGATGATCGGAATGATCGTTAGTACGGTGTATTCCATGACGGACACCTATTTTGTCGGAAAGCTGGATGATGTGGATCTGACGGCATCGGTTGGTATCGTGTTTTCCTTTGTATCAGTGATCCAGGCGATTGGTTTCTGGTTTGGCTACGGAAGCGGAAACTACATTTCCAGATGTCTTGGAAAGAAGGAAATCAAAGGAGCGGAAAAGATGGCGGCGACCGGAGTGCTGCTGGCGGTGATCGTGGGAGTGCTTCTGATGGTGGCCGGCTTGCCGTTGTTAAAGCCGTTGGCAGGACTGCTGGGAGCGGATGGAGGAAAGTTACAGGAAGCGACTGTGCTGTACCTGCGTATTACGATCCTGACGGTACCCTTTATGCTGGTATCGAACGTACTCTATAACCAGCTTCGTCTGGCGGGATCCGGAAAAGACAGTATGATGGGGCTGCTGGTCGGAATGCTTCTGAATATGGCACTGGATCCGGTATTTATCCTGCACCTGCATATGGATGTAGCAGGAGCAGCATTGGCCAGTATGATCGGGCAGATCAGTGGTGTCATCGTGCTGCTGATCACAACAAAGAAAAACGGAAACATACGGATCAATCTCCGAAATGCGGCCATGACACCGCAGTGGATCAAAGAGATCCTGACCGGAGGGGCTCCGAATTTCTGCAGACAGGGGATCAGCAGTATTTCTTCCGTGATCTTAAATCTCGCGGCTGCGAGATTTGGAAACTATGCAATCGCGGCATTGACCATTGCACTGCGTATTTCTTATATCGCATATGCGCTGGTTATTGGCTTTGGCCAGGGATTTCAGCCAATCTGTGCGATCAATTACGGCGCGAAGCAATACGGACGGATCAAGACGGCGTTTCGTTATGCGCTGATCACCGTAAGCGTATTTCTGGTCGTTTCAGTCCTAGGGCTGGTGTTTGGGGCGGAAAGATTTACTGCTCATTTTACAGGGGATGCAGAAGCGGCAGGACTGGCAATACAACTGATCCGCTCCCAGTGTGTGATCCTTCCGTTTATGGGATATTATGTACTCTGTGGTATGTTTCTGCAGAATATCGGCAGATTCTTTGAAGCAACGATGGTAACGATATCGGAAAACGGAATGTTTCTGATCCCTTCAGTTCTTATCCTTCCGAAACTGTTCGGGGTGAACGGTCTGATCTGGTGTCGTCCGGTGGCAAGTGCAATAGCACTTTGTTTTTCGCTGGTGATCGGGATACGGGCATGGCGTATATATATAAATACACCTTCCCATATTAATTCCAATATACAGGAGGCATAACATGAAAAAGTATATTCAGTCATTCGAAGAAATCCGCAAAGACAATATCGCATCGGCCGGCGGTAAAGGTGCAAATCTTGGAGAGATGACATCCGCAGGTATTCCCATTCCGAAGGGAGGAGTATTACTGGCAGAGGCTTATGATGCATATATGTCGGCAAATGGGATCGATACCGGATCTTACGAAAATGCAAAGGATTTAAGAGAAACGATCCTTAAGGGTGAGATTCCCGATGAGATCCGAAAAGAATTGGAAGAGTTCTATACATCCATGGGAGATGGGAATGCCAGAGTTGCAGTACGTTCCTCTGCAACAGCTGAAGATCTGGATGATGCCAGTTTTGCAGGGCAGCAGGAGACGTATCTGAATGTGATCGGCACAGAGGATCTGCTGGAGAAAGTAAAGATGTGTTACGCATCCTTATGGGGAGACCGTGCACTGAGTTATCGGAAGAATGCAGGTTATGATAAGGGACATGTGGCGCTGGCGGTTGTGATCCAGCAGATGATCGAAAGTGAAGCGGCCGGTGTCATGTTTACGGCGGATCCGGCAGGTGATGCGAAGAACGTTCATATCAATGCATCTTATGGTCTTGGTGAAGCAGTAGTTTCCGGTATCGTGAGTCCGGATGAGTATATCTGCGACCGTGACGGTAAGCTGATCCGTGAGTTCATCGGTACCAAAGAAGAAGAGATCCTGTATAAAGCCGGAGATAAGGGGACCGTTAAAGTGGCGGTTTCGGAAGAGCGGAGAAAGCTGAAAGTACTGGATGCGGAAATGGTGGACGCACTGGTAAAAGAAGGCATCCGTATTGAGAAACACTACGGACATCCGATGGATATCGAATGGGCAGTAAAAGACGGAAAGATTTATATCCTGCAGGCGAGAAGCATAACGACCCTGGCAAAAAAAGAGAAAAAGGTCTTTACAGAAGCAGATTTTGCGGGTTATCCGAAAGTAGAACCGGCAAAAGGATCGATGCGCGAAGCGGTACTGTTCAATATGGAGAAGAATCCCACACCCTATTATCCGCTGGATCACGATTTTGGAGGATTTATCGGAGAACAGAAGAATATATTGTTTACGGAGATCGGGATAACCTTTCCGGGCGGGATGAATCCGATCGATCAAGACGGCGTGTCTTATCTGGCAACCGGTAAGATGAAGCTGAACAAGAATATCTTTGCTATTCCGAAAATGCTGAAAAAAGTAGGAAACATTGAGAATAATATCAAATGCGCGGACGAGTCCCTGGAAAAATGCCGTAGGGAGTATGAGAAAGAGAGTAAGAAATCCTATTCGGATGCCAAAGAGATCGGGGCAGCATTAAAA
>JAEEGL012370406.1_pt1 | contig 14055 bp, 14 predicted proteins | sample 9134231 | NCBI WGS metagenome assembly JAEEGL01 (sample SAMN16246548, study PRJNA631951) | gut metagenome | biome: gut microbiome; feature: rumen; material: fiber-attached | host: Bos | place: Iran: Karaj | collected 2018-10
AATATTCGAAGAAGTTTTTTCAAGAGCCCGGCGGTCGCGGCAGCAGCTATAGTCGCAGTTGTACTGATAGGTGGTGGTGTAGCGTGGGCTGCAAACGGCGGATTGGCTGGATACCTGTCCAAGTTTATGCCAGAGGAAGAAGTAAACGGGAGATTGGATTCTCCCTCGGAGAATGAGATAAAAATCAGTCAAAGTGAGGGTGAAGACTACGGTCCGCTTTGGACAATTGAAGAATACTGGTATGATGGAGCAACTTTATACTTTACGGCAACTGCTCCACAGAAGGTAATCGATGCCGGTAACCTGTTGGTCGAAAGTAGTGACCACGCTGATGTGAACGGTACGGATTGCCATTTGTATGAAGATGGATGCTGGGAGGAGAACACCGGGAGGTATACCGGACACTACATCTGTTGTATTGATCTCTCTAATGCGGATACCAGTTCAGGGAAAGTAACTGTATCATTCCGTCTGAAACTGAATCGATACAAAGTAATGCCTGTAAATTATGTTGTTCCGGCTGACTATGAGGTTGAGACGATAACCGAGCAGAAGCTGAGTTTTACTTTTGAAAAACCAAATGATGCACGTCAGCTGAAAAAGGACAATCTTTCTGTTGAAGGCGGAACCGCAGACATAAGCGTAACTGTCGCGCCATCGATGTTCAATATAAGTATCGTCTATCACTTGAATGATTCATCAAAGCTGGTAGGCGATATAGTAGGATACCGGGTTACTGACGATAAGGGGAACAGTACAATGTTTTGGCTTTACTCACATTCCAAGAACTATAACAATGACGACTGCCTGGTTATCTCCGAGTATAATTTGGAAGGGCTCGACCCATATTCTAAGAGCTATACATTTGAACCTTTATGTTTTCACTACGATTCTGAAGGAGAAAGAGTTCCTGATGTTTTTGATCCGCTTGACTGGGGCGGTTTTACGGTTAAGTTTTAATAAAATACCGGTAAATATAGGGGTTGGAGTAATTCCAGCCCCTGTTTTTTGCAAAACGTGGCATAAAGTGGTTAAGATATATATGATTATTTCAATTTGTTTTTGAGGGAAAGATTATGAAAAAAGCCATCTCATTGCTGACGTTGCTGTCGTTAACAGTCTCTGTTTTTGCTCTTCCGTCTTGTTCATTGCTTGGCCTCGCGCTTGATGCTGAACATTTTCCAGATAAAGAATTACGATCTAGTTTAAGGAGCTTGGATTCAAACGGTAATGGTTATTTGAGCAAGAAGGAATTGAAAGAAGCAAAATCTCTTCTTATTTGGGGAGATTGTTATGATTTAACGGGTATTGAATATCTGACTAATCTGGAGACTCTTGGTGTCATTCATTGTCATTGTTCTGATTTTCCCGGTATTGAGAGTCTGACTAATTTAAAAACACTTACTTTCCAGGAGCAATGTCCTGATCTGTCAGGCATTAACAATCTGACAAATTTAGAAGAAATGCAGATATCCAGGTGTGTTTTCAGTGAGAGATTTGTTTTTAAAAATGAATCTCCGGTTACAGAATTTAAGTTTTCCTGCTGTGTTTTTGAGAAAGGCATTCTCTTTGATAATGATCTTGTTAAAAAAGTAATCTTTGAAGACTGTGCAGTGAGCGGTGATGTTGTTATTGCGGATTGTGACGGATTGATCGATTTCAGTGCGTATTTTGATGCGGCTGATAAGAACTTGAATAATCTGTTATTAGATTATGATTTTGATCCTTTGAAGGAACAACGCTATAACGTGGATCTGTCAGGATGCGATAATCTTGATCATGTCAGAATTGAGAATGGACAGATAATTGCTTCTGTTGATCTTAGTAATTGCAGCATGCTTAAAAGTTGCTCAATACTTGATCTTCGTTACTATGATTTAGATAAAATAAGCGGAGCTACGCTGAATATCTCCGGCTCTCCGAATATTGAATATGCCTTTATCGGGTTAAGGGGTCTTAATGAATTAGACATAAGTGATTGTCCACACTTAATATCTGCTTCAAAACAAACTTCAATCGGAGGGGAATACAGTGTTGAATATAAAAGTGATGATGGACACTTATATTGCTCAAACGAGAAATTGGTGCTGATAAAAGATTGATTTAACTCCAATGCTATAAATATAAGAACACCACTTGTTTCAGACAGGTGGTGTTCTTTGTTACAGAGGATAATTGAGACCGGATTTATGGCTTATAAGCGCCTGATTTAACCGGCTGCGAGTTCATCGAGATAATTTCTCAAAATTGGTCGCGGCATTGCGCCTGTTATTCTGTCGATGACCTTGCCGTCTTTGATGAAGATGAAGCTGGGAATGCTCTGGACGCCGAACCTCATAGCCAGATCACTTTCTTCGTCAACGTTGATCTTTCCGATCTTAACTTTGCCTTCGTAGTTCTTCGCGAACTCCTCTACGATGGGTGACATCATGCGACATGGACCGCACCATTCTGCGTAGAAATCGATCATGACGGGAACGTCGCTCTTAATAACCTCATCAGTAAAATTGTTTTCATTAAATCTGTATTCCATGTTGAACCTCCTTATGTTTTTGAAATGACTTTGATACTTCAAGTATATCTGGTATAATTTTCGTATCAAGTACGCAGAATATATTGACCTGGTACGGTTTTTCTTACCGGGTTAAGGAGGATAGAAATGAGCAAAAAAGAAGTTTTATGTGAGGATATTGCAGGAAAAGGATGCGGATTAAAGCGCGTGTTAGACCTTATCGGCGGCAAGTGGAAGATATTGATCTTATGCCTGATCGACCGCAGCGAAGTCGTAAGATACGGTGAGCTTAAAAGAGGTATTTACGGCATCACCAATACGATGCTGGCAACATCTTTAAAAGAGATGGAAGCAGATGGCATGGTCTTAAGAACACAGTACGATGAGATGCCGGTCCGTGTCGAGTACAGGCTTACAGACAAAGCAAAGAGCATCATTCCCATTCTTCTGGAACTGAAGAAGTGGGGAGAAGAAAACATGGATTAAAAAGTCTATAATGGTTTTCAGGAGATAATATAATGAGAGTTTTTATTGTTTATTGCCACCCGTCAGAAGATTCGTTCACAAAGAACATCCGTGACGCCTTCATAAAGGGTATTACTGATTCAGGGAATGACTATGTCATCTCGGATCTCTATAAGATGGATTTCAAGGCTGACATGACTGAGCAGGAATACTTAAGGGATGCCAATTACAGGAACACTCCTGAGGTCGCAACAGACGTGCTTGCCGAGCATGAGAAGATCAATTCATCTGATGCCATTGCGTTTATCTATCCTGTATTCTGGACCGAAGCTCCGGCTAAACTCGTCGGCTGGTTTGACAGGGTTTGGTCTTATGGTTTTGCATATGGCGACAAGAAGATGAAAATGCTCGAAAAGGCCATGATCCTCTGCTCTGCAGGAAATCCTATTGAGAAATTAGAGCACTTCGGACTTCTTGCGAGCATGAAAAAAGTAATGTTCGGAGACAGGCTCTTTAACCGCGCAAAGCAGATGGAATTCGTTGTTTTCGACGGTACATCAAGAGAAAAGGAAACCCGTGAAGGCAACTGGGATCAGAATTTGGAGAAGGCATATGAGAAGGGAAAGAACTTTTTCGTATGTGCTGAAGAAACATTCTCGGTAGATGACAGATTTTTCACGGCAGTCGAAAACTCCGAATCTGGCGAAGTATCTGACCAGACGGTATTCTGCTATCACCAGAAGGGCAGCGTTATCTGGGCTGAATATTCAGGCGGCGATATCGTAAAGGGCTTCCTCATTGGAACGATGGATGAGGAACATAACCTTCACTTTAACTACCAGCACATGAACAAGGACGGCAATTTAAGGACCGGTTCATGCGATTCCGCGCCTCAGATCGAGAACGGTAAGCTGAGATTTAATGAGAAGTGGAAATGGACGATGGGCGAAGAAGGAACATCGGTAATAGAAGAAATCTAATATTAAGGAAGATACAGATTATGGAACTTTGGGATCTTTACGATAAAGACGGCAACAAGACAGGCGAAGTATGGGAAAGAAAACCCGGTAATTATACTGCTATTCCTGACGGGCGTTATCACCTGGTAAGCGATATCCTCGTAAGGCACGTGGACGGGACTTATCTTTTGACTAAAAGGGACCCCAGAAAGGATATATATCCCGGTTTCTGGGAACCCGGCGCAGGCGGTTCTGCAACGCAGGGCGAGACTCCTGAGGAGTGCGCTGAAAGAGAACTCTTGGAAGAGACAGGCCTTAAGGCTGACAGCTGGGAGTTTATAAACAGATCGATAAGTGAGAAGAGCCACAGCATTTACTATTCTTATCTGGCTGTCGTAAGCTGCGATAAGGATTCTGTTGTGCTTCAGGAAGGCGAGACCACTGATTATGTTTGGGTCGATCTGAAGGATTTCTGGAAATACACTGAGTCTGAGCAGGCCATGAGAAATCACGTGGAAAGATACCGGCCGTACTTGAATGATATTTTTTCAGATCTGTGATCTGACGCATTAAGGGGATATTTATGGGAATTACAACTAAACAGTTTCAGAAGTTTACGGACCTTAGTCTCGTATGGGATTTTCTGGTTGACATTTACGAGTATAAGAAAGACAACGGTGTCGCTGCGCCGTTCTTTGAGCATGCGATCAAGGCTTCGTGGGTGGATTCATCTTATTCTTATCTGGACAGATTGTGGTTTGACGGGGATAAGGTTGTAGCGTTTGTCTTTTACGAAGCACCCGTAACGGATATCTATTTTAACGTCCGTCCGGGTTATGAGTTCCTTTCTGATGAACTTATAGATTATGCAATCACGACTATGCCAAACTTCGGTAATGAACAGCAGTTCGTTCTTTTCGGTGGTCAGGATTATCTTAAGAAGGCAGCAGAAAAAAGAGGCTTTAAGCAGGTCTTTGAATATGATGACCTGGTCTTCGATTTTGAGAATGAACTTAATTACGAACTGCCTGAAGGTTATCACTTTGTTGAGCCTAAGGATTTCGATGTTGTTAAGCTGTCAAAGCTTTGCTGGTACGGATTCGGTCACGGCGATGAAGGTGAGTTCAAAGATTACGACAAGTACGATAATTCGTTAGATTGGACGCCTGCCAAATCCCATAAGGATATCGTAGGTGATTTCATGGCGCCTTCTCCACACTCTACTGGGGAATATGCCATCGTCATTGCAGATGAGAATGAAGACTATGTATGCTTTTCAGGTATGTGGTGGGTGCCCGAAAACAAGCTCGCCTACATGGAGCCTTTGTGCACAGCTCCTGAGCACAGGCGCAAGGGCTTGGCGGCAGCGGCTCTCACAAAACATTACCGCAGGATGAAAGCATTAGGTACCACGCACATGACAGGCGGCGGAGATCCGTTCTACGCCAAGATCGGTTATGGCAAGGGGTTCCATTGGTCCTTCTGGAAAAGGGTGACTGAAGATGAATGATTTAGAATTTTTTAACGAGCATAATTTCAAAAATACCAAGATCACCTGTCTTGAAGTGCTTGATCGGGATGAAGCTGGTATCAGAACTTATACGATCAATATCGAAGGAGACTTCAATAAGGGCGAATACAAACATTATGATCTGGCTTTCGGCTTCGCCAAACTTGTAAAGTCAAAGGACGCAGATGGTCCCTCGAAAGCAGTCTTAACAGAGTTTCAGTCAATAAAAGATCCTGTTCTTGTAGGCATTTCAATTATTCAGTTTATTAAAGATTATAGAGTAAAGATCGAAATCAAAAATGAAGAACGGTCGATGACGATATCTTTTCAATGTGAAACGTTCTGGGCGTGTGGGCATCACTACCGTGGACTTGATTATACTAATGTTTACGGAACTGAAGAGTATTCAAAATGGGTCAAAGACAGGAGCTATGTATTCGCTGAACAATACTTTGTAAGTGAGGATGAAACGGAACTGCCTGACGGCTATTCACTTTGTGAGAGATATTTTAGCCATTCGTCCGGCAACAGATATCTGGCATATGGTTTTAAATGCGAACTTAGAAAGAACGGGAAATGCATTTATGAATACACATCAAATGACGGTCACCATAATGCATATAAAGATTTTATATACCATTCGAACGGCCACCGCTATTATCCTTTTCACATAGATCTTTACGGTATCAGTTTCATTGATGTAGATACCCTGGAAGTATTTAATTATGTGCCGAGAGGTTACGACAATGACTATGGTATTCCTGCCGGCGAATCTTTTATTGTAGTAAGAGTTAACTATGACAGAGGATCTGATCTCATAGCATATCAGGGATGTTACTGGGCCGGCCCTTCTGATGTAATGGTCGGAAAGTTTGATTCTCCCTTAAATTTTGATCCTCACCTTATAAGTGTTGGTGATTATTATGACAGCGAACATGAAGAACTTCCTGAAATCGATTTTGTATCGTGGAGTGAAGAAGGATTAACAGTAAAGTATGAGACTGATGACGGTACTGAAACCAGAACAGTTTCTTTTGATGTCTTGCAAAGTGAAATGCTAAAGCAGAATAAGGAAAGAATAACGGATTAAAGATATGGTAATAAGAGCAATACAAGGCGATATAACTAAGCAGACTGATGTCGAAGCAATCGTAAATGCTGCCAATGAATCACTCCTTGGCGGAGGCGGTGTTGATGGAGCGATACATTTCGCTGCAGGTCCTGAATTGCGTAAAGAATGCAGGACTCTTGGCGGATGCAAGGTTGGCGAAGCAAAGATAACAGGAGCTTATAACCTGCCGTGCAAATACATTATCCACACTGTCGGCCCGAGATGGCATGGAGGCAAAAACAATGAAGCCTACTTCCTTCGTCGTTGTTATATAAGCTGTCTTGAATTAGCTATGTATCGCGGAATCAGAACCATTGCGTTCCCGTCACTTTCTACAGGCGCGTTCAGCTATCCGGTTGAAAGAGCCTGTATTGAAGCTGTTGAAGCAGTATACGATTTTGTAAATATGTATCCTGATAAGTTCGATCTGATCGAATGGGTATGCTTTGATAAGAATACGTTAGAGTACTACAGCAGAAGAATCGGATTTTTTGAAGCAGGTTATTACGATGAGATAGATCCTTTAGAAAAAGAGATCGAGCTGTTTTCTTTGTTATCTGAATATAATCCTGAAGTACACAGGAGTGGAGAACCCGGATTTGACTGGCTTAATGAAGATGGTTATTCGATCATGGTCAAGGACGGTGTTGAAGAACACCTGTTTGTTGATTATAACGACGGTGAGTTTACTCTGGGACTCGGCAGCTGGCATTCCCATTACTCCTTGTATCGCGCGTATTATGAAAGCCTCCTAAATGAGCTCAAGAACATTCTCGCAAACAAAGAAGCTGCAGTAACAATCGTATGTAATGGCAATTGGTTTGGAACAATGATTCTGCCCGTTTCTAAATGCTCTGAAAAAGAACTGATAATAAGTGTGCGCTGCATGATGAATCGCGAACAGCTGGATAAAGCAAAGTCATTTGGATATCAGATCGTATGCGAGTTCTTTGATAAATCAAAGGATATAAAACTTACGATTGATCCTGAAATTTAAAGCTAAGAGGCAGGTGTTATATGGTATTGGATAATTTAGGGCGTAATGGTTCAGGTAAAATAACGATAACTCCATCAATGGAAATAACCCGCGGTACAACTACATATAGCGGATACTGTTATACGCATTACATCATTTTTGAAGTGGATGGCGAGATCTATATTAGCGGAACTCAGAGTTCTTATTGGGATTCTGTGGACGGGAATGTTGTAGTACCGTCAACTTATGTTCTGCGTCTGGCACGAAACAGGGAAGCTTTCAATAAGATGCCTCTTAGCGAGATTGAAGAGAATGCATATTGCGCATATATGAATGGGGCAAGATAACCTGAATTGAATACATTAACGTATTATCGGTTTTACACCAAATGTCATTTTTTCGAGCCTTTGGTGTAAAAACAGGGCTCTTTTTACACCAAAGTGCTATTTTTTCAGGATTTGGTGTAAAATCGCACGCTTAACTGTAACCTTTCCCGGGCGGAATTCTACTTATAGGGAAAGAGCGAAAGGCAAATATGGGGATAATGGACGATAACGGAATAATAGACTTGTATTTTGCAAGGGATGAAGACGCGATAAGCGAGACCATAAAAAGTTATAACGGCCGGCTTTTGAGGTTCGCGATGCGTTTTCTCTCTGACACAAGAGATGCAGAAGAATGCGTCAATGATGTCTATGCACGTGCATGGGACACTATTCCGCCGAATCGTCCCGGTAGTTTGTTTGCCTATCTCGCTGCTCTCTGCCGCAACACCGCTCTTGACATTATAAAGAAAAACACGGCGCAAAAACGATCGGCTCAGCTGGTGGAACTGACTCAGGAAATGAATGAGTGCATTCCTGATAACAGCAACATAACCGACGAACGCAGCGAAGAACTCTCTGTCTGCATCAACGAGTTCCTGGCAAAGCTCCCAAAAGACAAGCGCGCTGTCTTTTTGGGACGCTACTGGTACAACGAATCGATCTCTGATATCGCAAAGCGTACCGGTTTTTCCGAAAGTAATGTCAAGACTATGCTTCACCGGATGAGAGAAAACTTAAGGACTTTCATTGAGAGAAAGGAAGGCGCCCTATGAATGAACAAGAATATATGAAGATAACGGGCGGAATAGATGAGCGTTATGTTGCCGAGTACGAAAACTATTCTGCAAGGCGTGTTACAAGTTTACGAAAAAGGATAGGCATCGGGATCGCCGTTGCTGCAGCTGTGGCTTTGATGGTACCTGCAGGTGTGTTTGCTTTCACGCAGTTAACACACCGCGACAAAGTAAGCATTTACTATAGCGAAGAAGGCGTACGCTTACTTGAAGAGAATAATATTGCGGATGCATATACTGTCGAAAACGGTAAGATCCGGTTGACTGTAGATGTTCAGATCTGCGACGGCAATTTCGTTGAGGGTGTTTATACCCTTACGGCGCTGACAGAAGATGCAAAGGATCATCTTCACACTGCTCACTTTTATCGCGTATATGCAGATGACAATGAATATATGTGGGGTGCAGGAGGCTTCGGATCTTCTGACGGATCAACCTGGACTGAAGATGAGGTTTCCTGGAGCTTCAGATTTCCCGTTCGTGGCAAGGCTATTGATGAATCGCGTCCGATGAGAATAATCTTCTTTGAAGATTTCGAGACAGGTGAACCGTTCCATTATGATGGCCATACGATGAGCGGCGACTTTACTTATTACGAAGGAATCTACTTTGATCTGATCACTAAACCGAATATTCCGACAAAGACTCTCCGTTCGGAAGATGGAGCAGAAATAGTGATATCTCATTTTGGCATGAGTATGATCGATGAGAATAAGGATGAATCCGAAAACGGGCCAACCTTCTCAAAGATCAACAGCCTGGTTATCATAGCTTCAGATGGTGAACGTCACGATATTCTTTCGGAACTCGGCTTGTCCGGATTATCTGTGAGTGCAGGCGGCGGAAGTATTATTGCTTCAAATGGAAAAACGATCGAGATTTACGGCGATATTAACGAAGGAAAGTTTTCCATAAGATTTGGTTCTGCTTTTGATATTAATAACATAAAAGGCATTGAGATAAACGGCGTGGCATATATGGCTGAATAATCTTTTATCTCGCGTTTGGATAGCGCATAATTATTTAGAGGAAATAATTATGGGAAACAGGATAACAAAATCAATAAGTGTGCTCGTTTCAGCGCTGCTTATTTTCGCGCAAGCTGTATCTGTTGCAGGATGCAGCAAAAATAAGGGCGCAGTCAGGAAAGTGCCCAAGGATTCTGTCTGGTATAATGCTTCTTCAACTGAGATCGGTAACAGGTTCAAAGGCAAAAAACTGGAATACTATGAAACCGAAATGTGCGGCGTTTATAAGGAGGGTATTTTGATCTATACCACAGGCTGGTATTCGAGCGGATCAAATCTTGAAGCTTTTGATTACTACAACTTTAACGGAGAGCTGGTTTATTCCATCGATGCCAGTGAAGACCTTATTAACAGGCAGATAGAACAGATCATTATCGGTAATAACGGCATAAAGATCAGATTCTTTAACCAGTTAAGACCGATCGATGTTAAAGAGACCCAGCACTTTACTGCGAGTCTCAATCTGGAAAAAGGAACTCTTGAAAACATAGAATTAGCAGAAACCATTCCTGACAGTGCATCTGATGACTGGGCCATGTATGAAGAAACTTATGCTGCCGGAGATTATGTAGTTGTCTTTTACGAAAAAGAATCTAAAAGAGGATTTAAGATCAGCAGGGATGGCAAAAGTAAAGATGTGGATCTGGCAGCCATTTCACGTTCCACGGACTTGTTTTCAATTGGCGGTTTCATAACTGTTTCGGAAAATGAAATTGTATTTGTTTGCTATTCTGCAAATGTTAAGTTCCTTTCTCTTAATCTCAAGACAGGGGAATTGAAAGATAAAGACGAAGAATATTCCTGGCTTAATCAGCTCGACTATAAGAGCCGAATAGCATCTTTTGGCGGTAAGACCTATATTACTGATCAGAGCGGAATTAAATGCATTAACTTTGAGACAAAGCAGCTCGACGATGTGGTCTCTTTTAATTCCTGTAATATCAACAGGGCTGAAATGGGCAGGCTGAAACTTGTTTGCGTCGAAGGTGACCGGTATGTGCTGGCAGGTGATATCAACCGCAATAATTCGCTTGTTGCGGATGATTCTGAACCTGAATCCGTTCCTGTGATCGTTGTGCTTGAGAAGGCAGATAAAAATCCTAATGCCGGAAAGATAATCATCACTGCGGCTGCTGCCGGCGAGACGGATCTGACTTACACGGTTTGTGAAGCTATCAGGCTGTTTAATGAAACTAATGAGAAATATTTCGTGCAGATAGACAGCAAGCTCAGATTGGATGATTATATCGATTTCAGCAGCACAGATGATTCCGATGCGCGGATGAATCTGTACTATAAAGGGTCTTCTGCTTTGGGCAACCAGCTGGCCGCTGATATCATCTCTGGCAATGGTCCGGATATAATTCTGAATGCAGGTGATTTCATGCTGATCCAGTCAGAAGATTATCTTGTTGATCTGAATAGTTTTGTCAAAGGCAAGAACGGCATCAATGAAGCAGACTATTTCGGCAATGTTATTAATGCAGCAAAAACCAATGACAAACTTCTTTATATGCCGGTAAGTTTTTCTGTAGACGGTATAGCTACAGATAAATCAAATGTCAGGGACGGTCAGGTAGGCTTTACTTTCGATGAATATGTGAAATTCGTTGATGAAGTATGCAATGGCATAAATCCGCTCGATCAAACCCAGACCGAAGTACTCTGCAATCTGTTTCCTTATTTGAGTGATACATGTATCAACGGAAAAGAAGCAGACTTCGATAATGCATCATTCAGAGCCCTTTGCGGTTATGTAAAGGATAATGTCATATATAAACCTGACAGATTCCCCGATGAAAATGATCCGGCCTTATACGACATCTATTACAATATCGGCAGCCATTTAAGATCTGAACAGTATCGTGCTTCGAAAATGACGCTCCTGGGTTATCCTTCGACAGATGGCCGCGGACCTGCGATCAAAGTGGAAGCTTCCGTAGGAATATCTGCTTTTGCTCCTTCTGCTGTAGTTGAAGGCGCCTGGGAATTAATCAAAGCATTCCTGAGCGATGATATTCAAGATCTTGTTGCAATGAACTACAATCCGGTCAGTGTGAGAGCATTTGATTCTTCTGCGAAAAAAGCGCTTGAAAGTTACAACAAAGCATTCCCGAGATTCAAACAGGATGAGAGTGCTGTAGCATCCTACAAGAATGTTCTTCTGTCTGCATCAGTAATGGATAATCTTGACCCTGCGATAATTGTCGTGCTAAGAGAAGAGATGCCGCCATATTTTATTGATCAGAAGAGCCTTGATGATATACTGCCGATCATAAAAAACAGGGTAACGACGATATTGGCAGAAAGAACTTAAAGTAAATATCCTTGCTCTCTTGGTATAATACTCAAGGGAGCAAGTTTTTTATGAATGACAGACCTTTACTTAATACAGATCTGAATGGCGATTCTTTCCGCAAATGGTACTGGCTCAAAGAAGAGTTGGTATCTTTCTGCCGCGAAAACGGCCTGCCTTCCAATGGCTCGAAAACAGAACTGACGGACAGGATAGCTTATTTCCTTGATACAGGAAAAGTCTTAAGCAGCAATACTTCTAAACGCGCCGCGTCTAAGGTTACGTCGCTTTCTTTAGACAGCATAATAGAAACTGACATTGTATGCTCGGAAGTTCACCGCGCGTTTTTCAAAGAACAGATCGGCGAATCATTCTCGTTTAATGTTGCCTTTCAGAAATGGCTTAAGACTAATGCAGGAAAGACATACCGAGAAGCTGTTGCTGCTTATTATGAGATCCTTGAAGAAAAGAAGAAAACAAAGACTTCGATCGACAAGCAGTTCGAATACAATACTTATGTGAGAGACTTTTTCGAAGCAAATAAGGGACGTTCGTTAGACGATGCCATCAAGTGCTGGAAATACAAAAAGAGCCTGCCCGGGCATAACAGATACGAAGATTCTGATCTTGATGCCCTGGCTTGATGAGCAGGAAGGAGAAATAGGATATGAGCGATTTTAATAACCCGGAAGAAATAAGAGAGTATTTGCTTCAAGAGAGCCTTCCTGACGGACTTTGTTTAGAGACAGAAAGAAGGGATAACAGTATTTATATTCCTTCTATTGAAACTACGATCACACCCGATATACATCAGCCGCAGGGAACGACGATCGGCATTGACTTCAATCTTTATTCCAAAACTTGGGATAAGCATATTTACGAATATTGCGGAGCCGGTGCCCAGGACCTCAAGACGGCTGTAAGCATGGTTTCGTCGATGTTCCTGTTCTGCTTCATGAGTGGGTTTAAGCGCATATGCAGTAATGATATTGATTTGAGCCTGACAACCGAATTTGCCGGCAGGAAGCATAATTGGAATGTGGTCGTAAGCGACATCGTGAGTCTCGGCCAGGCAGAACGCCCTGACAGGGACAGCTCATCTGTTTACTGGGAGCCGCTTAAAGACGGAATAATTAAGCGTTTGGGTAATCAGAAGCTTGTTTATGTGAAGGTCTATACAGCGAAATTTCCTGAAGAGACTATTGGCGAAGTAAGGTTTGATGATGTGGAGATCCCTGAACTTAGTGCGATAGTCAGGAACATGGCTGAACAATGGAAAGAAACCGGGTTTACTTCAGATAAGCAGTTCTTCTTCATAGCTCAGGATCCTGATACGGTTGTTCCTTCCTTGTATGATGGGGTGGACGGTTACCGGAATATGCGTTCATTAGTTGTCGAGTATCTGAAACTCTTTGAAGGAGCAACAACACCTGACCTCTATGACAGGCTCTACGATGACGCTGAATTTATGTTGGGAGATATTACGTTAGCAGCGGAGTGTTATAACTTCCTGCCTGAGATAGCCGCTATTCACGCATTAGGTGACAGGATCTCTGTTTCTGATAAGATCCAAATCTGCTTCCCTAATGGCAGTATTAACGAAGTATATGTTTCCCAGTTATCTGACTATCAGAAGCTGGATATATGTTTGGGAGACATTATCGGTCGCAGGGAGTTTGGGGATGAAACAGATAATCTCTGGAAAGATCTCGTAGGCTGCAGTTCTATCTGCAGCGCGTTGAACAATGCAATGAATGCAGGAAGCAAGCTGGAAAATCTTCGTTTGACAAGTTTGATATTTAATGTCGGCGACGGCTTTGAGATCAGATGAGAAAGTATAACCATTATGAGCAATAGGTTTTGTCTCATTATGCGAAAGAATAACTGAATTCATAAACACTTTGCCTGAAGGTGACCGTAGAATTGGCATTCACCAGATGATGATCTCTAATCTGGTGAGCCTGGACAGAAATGGTGATCCTTCCAGATATAGGGCAAATAATCTTGTCTGGGTTTTGGATAAGGAAAAGAGCCTTCCTAAGGAGAAGCGGTATCTGAGTGATGAGCTTGTTGAAGAA
>JAEEGL012801912.1_pt1 | contig 14055 bp, 14 predicted proteins | sample 9134231 | NCBI WGS metagenome assembly JAEEGL01 (sample SAMN16246548, study PRJNA631951) | gut metagenome | biome: gut microbiome; feature: rumen; material: fiber-attached | host: Bos | place: Iran: Karaj | collected 2018-10
TAACCTGGCAGACTGGTGGGCTCCAGTTATTGAGAGTGATTGTAAATGGGTTTGCTGAAGTTATGATGAATAACTGGAGCGATGACTCATTCAATTCCGTGGGGGGTAGCTCCCCTCACAGTGGAAACCCGCTGACGAGGGTTCAAATCCCTCTGCCCCCACCTACGCATCTTCACTGGTTCTCGGGCACTTCATGTGCCTCCCAACCTTTTTTATTTATTTTTGCTGATTTTTTGAGAGCATACGCTTTTTGGAAAAGACTGTTCTAACGGATTGCGCAGAATCGTATTGAAAAGAATGTTCCGCCCCTGACGAGGCGGTTTGTTCAGTTTTTGAAGCTGTGCACCGGAGCGGGAATCCTTCCGCCGCGGTTCACGAAATCGGCGCATCCGAATCTGTTCACGGGCATGATTTTAGCCTCGCCCAGAAGCCCGCCGAATTCTGCGACATCACCGACGCCTTTGCCGATGACAGGTATGACCCTGACAGCCGTGGTTTTCTGGTTGATCATGCCTATTGCCATCTCATCGGCGATTATCCCCGAGATTGTGGTCGCAGGGGTTTCTCCAGGTATGGCGATCATATCGAGCCCGACGGAGCAGACGCATGTCATGGCCTCCAATTTCTCGAGGGTCAGAGCTCCTATGTCGGCGGCTTCGGCCATGGAGCTGTCTTCGCTGACCGGTATGAACGCTCCGCTGAGGCCTCCGACATAAGAGGAAGCCATGATCCCGCCTTTTTTGACCTGATCGTTGAGGATCGCAAGTGCTGCGGTGGTCCCGGGCGCACCAGCATATTCCATCCCCATCTCGCAGATGATGTCGGCGATGCTGTCCCCGACGGCGGGCGTAGGGGCGAGCGAGAGATCGACGATGCCGAATGGGACTCCCAGCCTTTCGGAGGCCTCTTTGGCATACAGTTGCCCTACCCTGGTGATTTTGAACGCGGTTTTCTTTATGGTCTCGCACAGGATCTCGAAATTCTCTCCCCTGACTTTTGAGAGCGCGGTCTTCACGACTCCGGGTCCGCTTACCCCGACGTTCAGAACGCAGTCCGCCTCGGTCACGCCGTGGAAGGCTCCCGCCATGAAGGGGTTGTCGTCGGTAGGATTGCAGAAAACTACCAGCTTGGCGCATCCGAGAGAATCGTTATCCGCGGTGCGTTCCGCAGTCTTCTTCACGATCTCCCCCATGAGCCTGACAGCATCCATGTTGATTCCGGCTTTCGTGGATCCCAGGCTGACCGATGAGCAGACCCTCTCAGTTTTGGCCAGAGCTTCCGGTATGGAGAGGATGAGGTTCATGTCTGCGGGGGTCATCCCTTTCTGGACCAGCGCGGAGAATCCGCCTATGAAATTGACGCCGACATCTTTCGCGGCCCTGTCCAATGTCTCCGCTATCCTTACGAAATCCTCCGGCGATTTGCATGCCGCTCCGCCCACGATTGCGGCGGGAGTGATGGATATCCTCTTGTTGATCACGGGAACCCCGAATTCCAATCCGATCTCGTCGCCGACGGAGACCAGATCCTTGGCGTACTCGGTGATTTTGCCGTATATCTTCTCGCAAAGCCTTTCCAAATCCGGATCGATGCAATCCAGGAGGCTGATCCCCATGGTGATGGTTCTGACGTCCAGATTCTCATGGAGGACCATGTCGTTGGCTTCGAAGACTTCCTTTAGCTCGGTCATGGGCCTCAGACCTTGTACATCATGTCGAAAATGTCTTCGCGCTGGGCCCTGATAATGCAGCCGATGTCCTTACCGACTTTTTCCAGCCCCTCAGACATATCCTTGAAGGTGCCTTTGTAACCGTCGATGTCGACGATCATCATCATGTTGATGAACTCCTGGACCGTGGTCTGCTTGATATCGAGGATATTGATGCCGTTGTCCGCGAAATAGGTGCAAACCGCGGCGATCAGGCCGACCCTATCTTTGCCTATGAGCGTGACTATCACTCTGTTCATTGGGCGTCAGATTCCGAACGTCTTATAAGTGCGTATTCCAAGGAATCCTTCAGAGCCGCCAGACTTGCCTCTATTATGTTCACTGAAACCCCGACGGTGGTCCAGTCCTCCCTGCCGTCTGTGGACCTTATGAGGACGCGTACCCCGGTCCCGGTGCCTCCTCTCTCGTCCAGCACGCGAACTTTGTAGTCGGTGAGCCTGATGTTCGCCAGCTCCGGATAGAAGCATCTCAGAGCTTTCCTCAGGGCGTTGTCCAATGCGTTCACAGGGCCGTTCCCATCCGCGGCCGTATGCTCGATGTGGCCTTTCCCGTCGGACACTTTGACGCTCGCTTCGGACAGCGTCCCATCGCCTATGCCGTCATCGGTGTATACCCTGAAGCCGACGATATCGAACATCGGCTCTATCTCGTCCCTGAGCCTCTTAACCAGAAGCTCGAAGCTGGCGTCTGCGCCCTCGAACTGGTAACCCCTTGATTCCAAGTCTTTGACTATGCCCATGATCTTGGCGTCGTCGTCGCCTTCCCTCAATCCTAGCTGCCTCAGCTTCTCGGCGACGCTTGCCCTGCCGCCCATGTCCGAGACCAATATCCTGCGGCTGTTGCCGACAGATCTGGGATCTATGTGCTCGTATGTGCGGGGGTCTTTGGACAGCGCAGATGCATGCAGGCCGCCTTTGTGCGCGAATGCCCTGCTCCCGACGTAAGGCATCCCCGGGTTCGGGACCATGTTTGCGATCTCGCCGATGCATCTGGACAGATCGGTCATCTTCGACACGTCTATCCTTCCGATGTCGGCGCCCATCTTGAAAGCCAGATTGGGTATGACGGCGCACAGGTTGGCATTGCCGCATCTTTCCCCTATGCCGTTCACTGTCCCTTGTACCATCTCGCATCCGGCGCGGACGGCCGCCAATGAGCATGACGTGGCCATGTCGGAATCGTTGTGGCAATGTATCCCCAGCCTGGCCTCCATCTTTTGGGATACAGACGACACTGTCGCTCCGATCTCTTCGGGCAGAGAACCTCCGTTGGTGTCGCAGAGCACGACCCATTCCGCGCCCGCCTTTTCCGCCGCCGAAACGGCTTCCATCGCGTATTCCGGGTTCGACCTGTACCCATCGAAGAAATGCTCCGCATCGAACATCACCCTCTTCCCAGCGCCCCTGAGGAAAGAGACGCTCCCGGATATCATGCGGAGATTCTCTTCCAGACCTATCCCGAGGGCTTCGGTGACGTGGAAATCCCATGCCTTCCCCACGATGCAGCACCATTCAGCCTCGCATGCGGCCAGCGCTTTGAGATTGGGATCGTCTCCGAACGGAACCCCGGGTCTGGCTGTGCTCCCGAAAGCTACCAGCTCCGAATTCCTCAGATTTCTCTTCGAAGCTTTATCGAAGAATTCGTCGTCCTTGGGGTTGGATCTGGGCCAGCCTCCCTCGACGAAATCCATCCCGAAGTCGTCCAGCCTTTCCAGTATGTCCAACTTGTCTCCGCTGGAGAATGATACCCCCTCAGTCTGGGAGCCGTCCCTGAGGGTCGTGTCGTAGATGTAAACTCTTCCCATCGGCTCGGAGCCTTCTGTCAGCGATGGCTATGAGGTCGCTGAGTATCGCCGAAGCCGTCTCCGTGCGCCCAGCGCCTCTGCCGGATACAGTCACTGGCCCGGCGAGATCGGTTATTATCTGAGCAGTATTCAGCGTGCCGGAGATGCTGAGGGGATGCCCCTTGGGAATCAGCCTGGGGCCGACCTCCAATTTGCTCTCCGTCACTTCGCCTATGAGCCTTATGACCATGTTGCGGGCGGCGGCCATGGCCACGGCCTCCTCGGTTATCGACGTGATCCCCGTGATCCTGACGTCGTCGAATCTCACATCCCTGCCGAATACCGAGTTCGCCAGGATGACGACCTTGCAGGCCGCGTCATATCCCTCGATGTCGTTGGTCGGATCGGTCTCGGCGTAGCCCAGCTGCTGCGCCTCTTTGAGCGCTTGGTCGAAGGGCTGGCCTTTGTCCATCTTGCTCAGTATGTAGTTGCATGTGCCGTTGAATATCCCGCGAATGGAGGTTATCCTCTCCCCCACCAAACCCTCGGTGCACAGGTTGATGATGGGCATAGCCCCTCCGACGGATCCTTCGTATCTGAGATAGCATCCGTTTTTCTTCGCCAAGCCGGTGAGCTCCGCGTATTTGAGAGCCAGAGGCCCTTTGTTCACGGTTATGACATCCTTCCCGCGTTCCAGAGCGCAGATTATGTTGCCGAGCCCGGCACCCCCGGTCTTCACGTCAGTGGGGCTGACCTCTACGATCAGATCGTATTCGCACTCGGACAGAACTTTTTTCGGATCGGAATAGCTGTTGCTGCCGACTCTTCCGCTCTCTTTTTTGCGGGACACGAGCGAAAGGGGATCCAAACCGTCCGGACCATACGCAAAAGTTCTGGAATCCATCGCGCCGACGATCGAAACGCCTTCGCCGTACCTTTTTTCGAGGAACTCCTTCCTTGATGCGAGGACTTCCGCGAATCCTTGGCCGACGGTGCCGAAACCGCATATGAAAATCCTCATCTCAAACGCCTCTCACGTATGTTATCTTGGATTCCCTGCATCTCTTGTCAAGGAATCTGTCCAGCATCTCCAAGTCCTCTTCGCTGCGGGTCTTGACGGCCACCATCGCCGTGCGCTTGGACGAGTTCCCGGCTTTGGACGAGTATCTGATGTCCGTGGCATCCAGATTCACGATTTTGGATGCCTCGCCGATGAGATCCTCTATCCCCTTCCCGTCGAAGTCCCCTATGAGCATGTATTCCATGGAATACGTCTGATACACCGAGCCCAACCTGGATATGATTATGTCCTTGGATTTCCAGACGTCCTTCAGCCTGCAGAGCTGCTCTTGGTCCTCGATCTCGAAGGTGACGTTGATGCATATCCTGTGGTTCACTATTTTCTCGCGGTTGTGGACGACTTCCACTATGTTCCCGTCGAGAAGGGAGATAGGCTCCAAGGACCCTACCAATTGTCCTGGAAGGTCTTTCACGAAGAGTTCGGCGTTCACAATCATATTCCGCACCGATATGCTTTCCCCATGTCCGAACGGATTAATAATCTGTGGCTTAGAAGAAGCGCCGAGGGGGAGATTTGAACTCCCGAGGGATAGACTCCCACGAGCTTTCCAGGCTCGCGCCTTACCGGGCTGGACCACCTCGGCTTCGATGGGAGGAACTTATAGTTGCATTAATACTTTTTGCACAGTAGCTTGATCGCGGTTCCCCCAGCCAGTCCACATCCGAACGGAAATCCTCGAGATGCCGTCTGATGTCCCTGCATTTCCTGATGTGATCGGTGTCGATCCACATGATCGAGACGCACACGTCATCCCCGCAATCCGCGATGGTGTTGCCCAAAGGGTCCAATCCGCGGGAACAGCCATGCATATCGAGGCCCGCCATTGGCCCCACGTTGTTGATGTAAACCATATATGTGACATTCTCGACCGCCCTGGCCGGGAGCACAGCGTCCAAAAACGGCTTCGAAGGTTTGGCCGATGCGGCGCAGCAGATGTTCACCGAAGCTCCATTCAAAGAGCAGCCATGCAGGATCTCGGGGAAGAAGATGTCGTAGCATACGCACATCCCGAACAGAATCCCTTTGTAAGTTCCCATGACGCGGTGGTTCCCCCCATCGAATCCGTCCTCGGAATAGATCCCGAATTTCGCCAGATGGGCTTTGTCATAGCACGCGACGCCATCTGGAGACAGGAAAAAGTATCCGTTGTATATCCTGCCGCCATCCCATCTTGGGGCGCCGATCGCCACAGCCTTATCCGCGCTCTTGCAGGCGGCGAGAATCTTGTCCAATGCCGCCTCCGTATCATCTTTCAGTCCGCTGATGTCGGAGCCGTAGCCGGTCAGGAACATCTCCGGGAATGCCAGCACATCGGCGTCCATCGTCGCCAGCAGCTCGCAGACGGCTTCGGCATTGGCCGCGGGATTTCCTGGCTCCGGGACCAGTTGGCAGAGCCCCATCTTCACGATCATGCCAACCAGACCTGCGGACATCTTATAAGATTGTGTTCCGATAAGGTAACGATGTCCGGAGTCAGCATACCTAACATAACGCCCGAGGATGTCGACGGGATTCTCGGTTTCATCAGGAAGGCAGTTGAGAAAATAGGTTGCAAAGGCGTGGTAATAGGCATAAGCGGAGGGATTGACTCCGCTGTGGTGACCAAATTGTGCGTCGATGCCATAGGCCCGGACAAGGTCCTCAACGTTTTCATGCCGTCGAGGGTGACTCCCGCCGCGGACTACAAGACCACCGCCGAGCTCTGCTCCGATTTCGGGACCGAATACAAGGTGATAGACATCCAGCCTGCCGTAGACGCTCTCGCGGCCGTTCTCCTGTCGGGAAAAGAGACTCCGTTGGAGAGAGGCAACATCTCCGCCAGATGCAGGATGATCGTGCTGTACAACCTCGCCAAGAAAAGGGACAGCATCGTCGTGGGGACATCGAATCAGAGCGAGATCATGATGGGATACTTCACCAAATTCGGCGACGGAGCGTGCGACATGACCCCTCTGGCGAACATGTATAAGACAGAGGTCAGGCAGATCGCGAAGCTCATCGGGATCCCGCAGGAAATAATCGATAAGCCACCATCGGCTGGGCTCTGGGAAGGCCAAACCGACGAATCGGATATGGGCATAAAGTACGCGGATCTGGACAGGATACTGTACTCGATGGAACAGGACAGGACCGACGCGCAGATAGAGGCGGATACAGGCATCCCCAAGGACGTCGTCGCGGGGATCCGCGCCCAGGTGGAATCCATGGAGCACAAGAGGCTCCTGCCTATCCGCCCGGACGATTTCTGAGATCGGCCCGGAGCAGGGAAAAACTCCCGCTCCGGTTTTTGCATCTTCAGTGGCCGCAGTTGCACGAATGCCCTTCGCCTTCGTGGTGGTGGCATTCCGTATCTGGGTTGTAATCCAGCTTTCCGTCGAGATAGGCCTGCACGCATGCGTCAGCGTTTCCGCTCGCCCCCGGGAGGAGCTTGATCCCGCGGCTTTCGATCATATCTCTGGCTCCGCCGCCGATGCCTCCGCAGATGAATGTGTCCACTCCGTTATCCAGAAGGACCTGGACGAGCCCGCCGTGGGAGAAGCCTCCGTTCCCTATGACCTCGGAGGATTCTATCTTCCCGTCTTTGATGTCGTAAATCTTGAAGTTCTCTGTCCTTCCGAAGTGCTGGAACACTTCGCCGTTCTCGTACGTCACAGCTATCTTCATGATACCGGCCGAACCACAGCTAGGTTTCGCTTTAAGCCTGTCGTTTTCCGAGGAATAGTTTCAGGGGTGTGAACCTCGCTCTATCCTCGACACAGTGACGTTCCCCTGGGCTTTGGCCGCGCTCCTTCTCACCTCTTCGACGATCTCATCCGCCTTGGACGGGTCGCAATCGATGATGAACCTCTTGGTCTGGAACATCAGCGCGGCGCCGTTCACCCCGGGGCGCCTCTGTATGTGCGCCTCTATCTTGTCGGCGCAGTCCTGGCATTCCAATCCGGCCATGAAAAGAACCATCTTCATACTGAGCACATAGTGCAATCCGCTTATTATACAGCAATGTCTTGCGATATCGAATGGCGCCGAAGCAAATGGTCTTGGGTCCGAAGACGTTTTTGGGGATGGTCATCCTTCTGGGGATGTTCGGACCCATCTCCACGGACATGTATCTCCCCGCTCTGCCGGACATGGCCTCTGATCTGAGCACCGACGCCGCTTCTCTCAACGCTACGCTGTACGGATTCATATTCGGGATGGCCGTATCAATGCTCCTGATCGGGCCTCTCAGCGATAGGCACGGAAGGAAAAAGCCATTGATCGTCTGTCTGTCGATGCATGCCGCTGCGTCCATAGCATGCGGACTTACGGGAGACGTATGGTCGCTGATTATTTTCAGAGTGATCCAATCGATAGGCGCGGGAGCGTCCATCACGATGTCCGCGGCATTCATCAAAGATTCCTATGAGGGCAGCGTGCGCGTACGGGTGCTGAACATGAACGCCATATTCCGCGCCCTGGAGCCGATGCTTTCGCCGATCGTCGGCGCCGCCATAATCTCCGTATCGGGATGGAGGACCACATTTTACGTTACCGCCGTCGCTTCGCTGATATGCCTTGCGCTGGCGTTCCTGACGACGGAGACGCTTCCGGAAGAGAACAGGAAAGGCAAGGGATTCAAGGATGTCGCCATCGGAACGAAGTCCATCCTGTCGGACCGCTCTCTGATGATCTTCATGGTCATGTCCAGCATGATGAGTTTCGCATTCATGGGATACCTGTCGGTATCGTCGTACATCTATGAGGGCATGTTCGGATTCGCGGAGTCCGAATACTCGTTGGCTCTGGCATCGGCGATGCTTATCGGCTCTTTTGGGATGATCTGCATAAACCGTGCGACGAAAGACGTGCCCAACTACAAGCGGATCCCGTTGTATACCGCTCTAGAGACGATTCCGGGGATTCTGATAATTCTGTTCGGAGACCAGTCGTGGTGGGTTTTCTTCCTGCTGTTCCTGCCGTTCGTAGTGGGATTGGCTTCTATGAGCCCCTGGGGCATGGCGGCCATGATGGCAAGCCATGAAGGGGACAACGGCGTGCTGTCCGGGCTGATCAATTTCGTCTACTTCACGATCGGCTGCATCGGGATGATAGCGTCTACGCTTCCCTTCCCTTCATACACCGTCGCACTCGGGAGCCTGATGGCCATAGGCGGGATAACATTCTGCGCCCTGTGGGGAATAATAAAAGCAGGAGGCGGGAGCCTGAAGGGCCTGGAGATGACCGGCTCAGGCAGAATGCCGGATGACGGCCCCAATAACTGAGGCCGATCGGCAAAGAAACGTTGAGATCATGATTGGAGGGCCGCTTTAGCGCCGCGATAGATATCGTCCGCCGGCTGCAAAGTTACCCAGCCCTCGGATATCTCCAAAGGTTCCAGCTCCATCTTCTCGCAGATGCTGTTGCATTGCCCCACGAACTCTTCCCTGTCGTCCTCTAACCCGGTATCAATGATGAGCCCGTTTTGATATCCCGCTATGGAGAACATCCATTTCATGTAGCTGTCCGGGTCGGTGATCCCGAAGTACTCCTTGATGTCCGGAGTCATGCTTTCCAATTCCTCGCGCATTTTGAATCCGCCGAAGAATTCCTTCCAATTGGATGCGACCGTGGGTATGAGATAGAGCATCCCAGTGTATTCCTTGGTGAGCCTGGTGTAATTGGTGCCGCCTCCGATCGCAACCCCGACGCAATCGTCGCAGACCTTTCCGTCCGGGCATTTCATTGTGGACGTCGGTTTGAACCCTTTTTCGGCTGCCCAATTCTGTATGTCCCAGCCGAAGGACCCGCACATTCCATAATACACAGCCACCGAATCGCAGTATGGCTGAACCTTTGACACCTGCTCTTCCACCTGGCTCTTGAGTTTGTCCGGGAACTCATGGAGAGCCATCGGGTTGAAATGGATCACGACATTGAACTTGGTGCGGTCTATGTCTTGGTGATCCGAATAGAATTTCCAATCTGGGATGAGCTCATAGCGGAATCCGCGCCTGTCAGCCTTCCTCCTGAATGTCACCGCATCATCGTTGTCGATGACGTATACCGTTTTTTCCTCCGGATCGGACATGAGGCTGTGCAGGAGCTCATTCTCCAGCATCGGACACGCGATGGCGCAAAGGATTCCGCTTGTCATACCGAATAAATCTTGCATATGGATATTAAATCTGTCGGGATTTCCGTCCGATTGAACAGACGATGACAATAGCCTGGCTGGATGCGCAAAACCCATCTTCGATGATGAAGGAAACACTGAAATCCGATATGCAACCGCATATCATTGGAAGATGCCCAAGATCGCTTTCACTTTCTTCCGCTCCACCTCGATTCTCCGCACGTCCGTTGCGCCTTCGGCCTTCGCGATCTCTTCCAGGAGCCTTTCCTCGTAATCCCATTGGCATGAGATGTGATTGTTCATCCTGTGCAAGACGAACAGGTTGAAGAACAGCGAATAAACGCCCAGCGTGATCATCAGCAGAATGATGTGCGGAAGCAGATCGATTTTCTCCTTGGCAGCTCCGGTTGACATCTCCCCGATATTGATGATGCCGCCCATGCTCTCCACGAACAGCGATGTTAATTTGCACTGCTGGAAGTTGTGCTTGGTGATAGTCTCAAGAATGTATGCGGACGTGAAAGCCATCTCCACCACGGTCAGGATCAGCGCCGCCCATGTCAGGATGGATTGGGATGTCACGCCGATATCGCGGTTTCCGGTTAAGACAGCCGCCGCAATGTTGACGACGGCCATAGCTAAGAATGTGTATTTGGTGACCTGCATAGCGCGCCCGTTTCCTGCGTCGCGCATTGAACCGGCAAGCGAATCGATCTCATCCGAACCGCGCCCGCGGAACCTGGCATAAGATGCGAGAGAGTCCGCCCATTCCGCATCGCGGGCGAGATGCAAGTTTAGGCCCTTCACTTCCAGATAAAGGGCGTAGAGAATCGCCGTCCATGCCACCAGTTCGACGCCAGTGTCTGCGATGCTCGAACCGCTGCCAAGGAATTCGTGCATCACGACGATCGCGATAGCAGGAGCCAGAATCGTGATCATCAGGAACGCGCCGATGCGGAATAGGGAGTCACTGTCCGAGCGCTTCATGACGCAATTCAGGAAACGGTCGGCCGCGTTCGCGCTCATGCCATAGGCATCGGTTTAATCCTATAAGCCTATAACCTCCCCTATGGAGCTGCGGAAGGGCAAAGGGCAGAACAAGACGAAGGTGCCGGCCCCAGTGATCATGGGCGAGATACTCCTCACCTTAGTCATAATCCGCTACATCCTCAACTTCTGCTTCTATCTCCACATCATAACGGATGAGGCGGACGAAATCGCCAGCAGGGCGTTCGCCATGGTGTTCTCCATCGTCATGCTGCTGTTGATCGTCAGCTCCGTCATCGGCATAGCCTCGGCCAAACCGAGCTCGTGGAGGAAGGTCATGAGGACGTCCATTATTCTGCTGGTGATCAACAAAGCCCGCGACATCATCGGCATGACCGGGGTGACCATCGACGACACCGTCCTCATCATCATTACCGCTCTCACCATGATCATGATGATGCTCCCGTCCGTACGCAGGTTCTACCTCCCTCCGATGACCGAGAACCCCCCGCTGACCCGCTGGATAGGATACATCTTCGTGATGCCGCTGTTCAAGGAGGCCGACTTCGAGTTTGTCAGGGAAGGAGACGCCGCAGCGGAAAAGCCGTCGAGCGCTGCGCCGAGATAAACCGCAGACTGAGCGCATAATTTAATGGGAAAAATCAAAAGGTGGACAGGGCGAGATTCGAACTCGCGGCCTCTACCATGCCAAGGTAACGATCTTCCAACTGATCTACCTGCCCAGCAAAGACCATGATATTCTCATGGTTTAAAAAGGTTTGTATCAGGAAAACCTGTATTCCTCTCCGCTGATATGGGTGGGATACTTGCCGTTGGTGCACGCGAGACAGAGCTCGTCGGCCGGCATCCCGATGGCTTCGACCAGACCCTCGAGGCTGATGTAACCGAGGCTGTCTGCCCCTATCTGCTCCCTGATGCCGTCGATGGAATAATGGTTGGCGATGAACTGATCCCTGGTCTTCATGTCGACGCCGTAATAGCACGGGGCGATGATCGGAGGGCTTCCGATGCGGACGTGGACCTCTTTGGCTCCCGCGTCCCTGAGCATGGAGACCAAGATTTTCAGAGTAGTACCTCTAACGATGCTGTCGTCGATGATGATTATGCGCTTGCCAGAGACGGTGCTGCGGATCGGAATCATCTTCGTGGACACGGCGGCCTCTCTGAGCTTCTGCTCCGGCAGGATGAACGTCCTTCCGGCGAAGCGGTTCTTCATGAAGCCTTCCTCGTAAGGTATGCCCGCAGCGAGAGCGTATCCTATGGCGTGCGCGCGCCCGGAATCGGGTATCGGCATGACCAGATCGACGTCTGCGGGGCACTCCCTCGCCAGAACCATCCCGATCCTCTTGCGGACCTCGTAGACTTCCTTGCCGTCGATCACGGAATCGGGCCTTGCGAAATAGACCCACTCGAACATGCATCTCGAATGGGCATGGGTGCCTTCCATCGCGTGGATTACGTACCCATCCTTGGTGATCTCGCATATCTCGCCGGGTTGGATGTCCCTGATGAATTCGCCTTTGAGAGCGTCTATGGCCGTGCTCTCCGACGCGAACATGTGCCCGCCTTCGACTTTGCCGAGGCAGATCGGATGGAACCCGAACGGATCCCTGGCGGCGAATACCCTGCCGTTGTAAAGGACTGCGAGGGAATAGGCGCCATCCAGCTCGCCCATGGAGGCGCGGATGGCCTTCACGATGTCGCCGGACTCCGACAGATGCTTGGAAATTAGCTTGAGAATCAGCTCGCTGTCCGAATCGGTGAGGAAGGTCCTGCCTTCTCTCATGTATCTGTCCCTTAGGACCGAAAAATTGGTGATGTCCCCGTTATGGGCTACGGAAAGCATCCCCGAAGCGATTTTGACCGTTATGGGCTGCGCGTTTATCACGCCTTTGGATCCGGTGGTGGCATATCTGACATGCCCTATCCCAGCCGTTCCCCTCATGCATCCGGCTTTGTCCGCGGGTATGGCCGTCTCAACGAGCCCGTCCCCTTTGACGCTATCGATGGAATTCCCGTCGAATACGGAAATCCCGGCGCTCTCCTGCCCGCGGTGCTGAAGAATCATGAGGGCTGTGCGCAGCGGATGCGCGACGCCGGAACCGGCGGAAATGCCCACGACACCGCAGCTGTGCTTCGGCCCTGCCATGATATCAGCTCAATCGCGAAGCTTCGCCCACTGGTAAGACCTGATGGTGGTGGTCTTCCCGTACCCGCAAGAAGCGCAAGCGCCCTTTCTGATGTGGTAAGAGCGCTTTCCGCACCTGCGGCATGGGATGTGAGTCTTATGCTTGTTGTGTCTTCCCTGCGCGGCTGTTCCGGTTCCCATGATCGATGTCTCCTGGAATTGATAGTGATGCCTTGCCCTGCTGTTGGAGGGCACTCCGCGGCTTCCCGGTCCTTTTTCCCTGCGAAGAGGGAATAATCGGGCGCTTCACATGCCACGGGCTATGTTCTGGGTTGCCCATACTGCAATCGATATAAGAACGTATCTGTCTTATTAAATAGAGCACCCGGATACGGATCAGATGAAAGCCCCTATGGCCGGAGCGTCGAGGCGATCCATGTCGTAGAAGATTATGGCTTCTTTCACGCCTTCCGCGCCGCATCCTATGCCCATGAAATGGTCGAGCATTGACATGCGCCACAGCAGATCCATGACGGATACAGAGAGGGACCCGTAGTATGCGTTGGCCATGTCGTCCTCGTACCCGCTGGCGTCCATCATCGAGAATACGCTCCCCATGAAGCTGTCCCTGCCGTTCAGCGTGCTGACGTAATCCGCTAGGACTTTCCTGCCGGATTCGTCCGGGACTTTGAGCTGGATGTCTTCGGGCTTGGCGGAACCTCTCTCGAAGAGATCGCCCCCGTCGTCCATGACCTTCCACCTGAGCTTCCCGCCTGAGGTCATGAACATGTTCCAATTCCACTCGGCATCGCAATATACGGGTACGCTGAGCGGATCCGACGACGACATGGAATCCATGGCGAGATCCCTGCCTGCCTCTTCCAGCGAAGGCATATCCAGACGGGTCTCCGGGGACAGCCCTGCCAGCGACATCACCGGCTCGATCTCGGACATATCCATTATCCTGCTGAGATAAGCCAGATCGGTGAACATCGATATGTTCTCGGACACAGACATGCGTAGCCTCGAAGGGTCGGACATCACGCCGGCCTCGCGGCAATTTGCATAGAATTCCTTGTACACCGCCTGGGATTCCTCCAGCGCGGGGATTATCCTCGGCTCGGCGCGGGCGACCAGATCCTTCGCCTCGGCCAATGCGTCGGCATCCTGGCTGTCCCAGACCCCTCTGCACGAAAGGTCCAGCTCAACCTTA
>JAEEGL013295839.1_pt1 | contig 14055 bp, 1 predicted proteins | sample 9134231 | NCBI WGS metagenome assembly JAEEGL01 (sample SAMN16246548, study PRJNA631951) | gut metagenome | biome: gut microbiome; feature: rumen; material: fiber-attached | host: Bos | place: Iran: Karaj | collected 2018-10
GATATGCGATGTGATGCTCGATTATATGGCCGCAACAGGGAGTGCCAGGACAAAACTTGCTGATGCCGTTTTATCGCCTGAAGTTCAGGCAACAGCCCGGGGCGTTGCCTATCACAACGTACATGATGCACTGGATGATGCCTATGCCTGCATGACGCTGGATTTCTTCAATCAGAGCAGATTGCAGAAAGACAATGTTGCGGATCTTATCGGTCTCTCCGAGCCTGCCAATGTTGATCTTAAGGCTCTTCTCAGCCCTGAAGAATATGAAAAAGTCATGAACTCTCCGGAGACTTTTGTAAACAGTCCCGAATGGTACAGAGTGCTTGATTTCATCAGACACAACGGAAGAATCAAAATTTAACTTTAAACAAGGAAACCGCAAATGAGTGAATTTCTCGATCTCGTAAACAACCTCAGAACCAGCAACCAGCAGGTTGCCATTTCATCTTCTGCCGATCCGGCAAACGATTTTGGCAATGATGCCGTCAGGAATGTAGCAATAGCACTGCAAACCGGTCAGCAGGCTAATTCAGTGAATTTCGACCTTGCCAAAAGCTACATCACCCGGTTTTGCCATTCCTCGGTGAGCAGCAGCGGTCTTTACAACGTAAGCGATGCGGCAAAGCCGTCATTCAATTATGCACGCAACTCTATCAGCATCCCCTCCCGTTCTGCTAATCCGGGGCTTTATAACGATAAAGGTGCTTTCTACAATCAGATCTTTCACGAGGTATCTCACTATACACGTGCTCAGTTAGGAATCTCCGGAGTGATCAGCGGCACACCTGAATATCAGAAGGAAGAAGTGATCGCTGAAATGACGGCCTGCAAAATGATGATGAACTGCGGATTTCCGGTTGATAATTTGAGGACATCAGCACGATACATTGATGCCTGGGCTAATGAATACGTTAAAAATCTGCCTGAAGCCGAAAAAGCAGCCGCCAAAGCGGAGCTTCTCAGCGATGCTGAAAAGTCAGCAGATGAAGCCCTGAAACTCGTTCACCTCAATATCGGCATGAATCAGCGTTACGAGACGAATCAGGATCTCAAAATGCGTCTCATTGTTCCTGCTGACGAGGTAAAACTGGCACTGGCACGTGGCGTAAGACAGGACGAAAAGGGCTATTACGTGCGGATCTCTGATGATTTCTCAAAATTTGAGCGATGGTCAGAGAAGAATATGCTCGAAACAGCGATCCAGTATTCACGCAAGGCCGTCAATGAAGCCGCTCCTGAAATCAGACAGGATAAGGAAAACGAACTGAACACAGCCATCCAGGAAGCTCAGAAGCAGGCAGAAGCCGAGGAAGCTCAGAAAGCATCGGTTGTTACCTCCTCTGCTGACAACATTGACCAGCGAGAAGAAATATCTGTTGCAAGCTCTGAACAGAGCAATGCTCCGAATGTCCCTGACAGCAATTCAGTAAATGCCTCCCTTATTGCTGAGATACAAAGGATGCAACAGCAATTAGCGGAGCTTCAGAAACAGCTTGCGGCAACGCAAAAAGAAAATGAGGAATTAAGAAATGGACAACATCAGCAGCGAGCAGAAGCAGGAAGGGCTCGAGAAAATTCAGCAAATCGCAACGATATTAAGCATACCGATGATGAAGCCGGAACGGGATCAATGGAAATGGAAAGAGGGCATTTCCAGGACGGAGGCTCAGAACCTTTGGAAGGAATTCAGCCTGAAATGGGAGGAGAAGACATTTCCGGATTACGAAGCAGATCCGGAAGTATCAGTGCCGGTAGAAGTCGTAATGCAGGCAGCATGGGATCAGATCGTTCAAATGCACTTTCCGGAGAGGATGGAGGAAGCATCGGTAATCACACTCATGCTGGAAGCCGGAGGAGTGGAGGAGCCGAGGAAAATGAGGGAACTGATGATGCTGATAGGTTATCAGAGTCCCGCAACGTTTCTACTGAATCTGATAGACACGAGCCGGGACGTAACCGGGATGGATCTGTCTCAGGAAGAAGAAGCAGCGGTACTCTCTCTGCTGACGGTACTCAGGAACAGGTACGGTCAGGAAATAATTTCAGACAGGGAGATGTTTCAGGCTCTGAACATTCAGACAATGACGGAATACATGGAATACGAGACAGATCCGGAAATGTCGATCTATCAATGGTGGATAAAGCGAGATCCGGAGCTCCTGAAGAAGCTGTATTACCGGGAGAGCACACCGGGGCAAGGGGAGAGACTGCGGGAGTTTCTCCGGTCTCAGGAAATACAGGATTCGAATCAGTTAATAGAGGAAGTGATGCAGGAGTATTCCAGTCTGCCGGAGGAGGAGCAAGAAGCTCCGTTCGAAACACGGGAGCACTTGGAGATGATGGCAACTCATTATCCGATGGAACTTATGGAAATGAAAGAGCAGAAAACGCTGATTCCGTATCTGCTGGATCAAGCCAACTGGTGGAAGAATCCGGATTACGAAGATCCGGAGAACTTCAGGGGGAACATGGCAGAGGACAGGTTTTACATGACAGGGGAGATGTAACCACCGCAAACAATGCTAATGCAAACGAACCGGACGATCAGGAGGTGCGTCCGGTTACAAAAGAGTATTTTTTAAAGACTGCAATTTATCATGCGTTATTACATTATTATAAAACAGGCTTAGAAAGTTCAGACTTGCCATCATTCGAGAATACTAAAGAAGCCATTGAAGCAATATACAGCAATATTCATGGCATTAATAATCCAGATGAGTATTTTGCTAAACCTTATTATAAATCAACATTAGAAGTAATTGAAAAAACACAGAAAGAGCATACTTTATCGCTTTATTATACCAATGAGGTACTCGATAAAATTAGAGAATCTGCGAGAAAAACGGTCAATGATAACAGTATTTTTAGCGAAAAAGGCATGACTGAAACATTAAGTCATCTTAATGCTTTTTATAATGGCTATGATGATGGCTATCATAGATATCCGGCAAAATATGATGATTTCATAAAGTATGTAGATGAATATGAATCTCTTGGAAAAATACCTCTAACAGAAAAAGAAAAATCTGAAATGATTAAAGTGTGGGTTGAGTACTGGGTAGATTTCCAACTTAATCATGATGAAGAAAGATTGTTTTCCGATCCCGATGATAATCGTAAGCCAATCATAAACAGCCAAATAGCAGAACTCATTAATAAGGCAATATTGGAATTCAAAGAAAATCCCCATGAAATAATTGAGAGAAATGCCGAGAAACTAATTTCATTTTTTCATGATAAGCTTTATGATATTGTTTATAAAAATATTTCTGAAGAAGGGTTAGAACCTTTTGCAAAGATTGCCCATATAAGCCATTCGGCAGAATATGAACATCAAATAGGTTATGAATTTGATAAAATATATGATGAAATAGACAAACATTATCTTCAGCATGAAACTGAAATCAACGATGCTATTACAGAACATCTAAAAATTACATTTCCCAGAACTCAGGAACAATACGACTCTCTGTCACTTACAGGTCAGGAAAAGGAAGAGATTCTGAAAGATGTTATTAAAAATTGGGTAGATTTACAGGGGTATTCAGAGGCTGGATTGAAAGATCCTAATTATTTCCCCTTTGCAAGACGATTTGTTTTTGACAAAGTTATGACTTATCAAACGGCAGATCTTATTTATAAGCCGAGAGCTTCTGAAAATACAGATGCAGAACAATACTTCCGGGATAAGCTCGCTGATATAGTTTCAGAGAATTTAACAGAAGAAGGTTTGAAATATCTGGCAAAGTATGCCAAAACCCCGAAGGGATCACCATTTTATGAAGCTGCCCAAAATGATATATCCTTTGTAATTGATGAAATCGATAATTGGTATCAAGGTTATGAAAATCAAATAAATGATTCGCTCAGAGACAGATTAGAAAGGCAGCAAGAATCAGCGACTATTGAAAATGCTGAGACTGATAAAGCGGTGAATACCGAAAATCAGTCTGAAACACAGACTGACGGCGTTTTCCCAAGAACCCAGGAAGAATACGATTCTTTGCGTAATGTTCAGTTATCAGAACAGGAAAAACACGATGCTGTCGAAATTGCTGTAACCGAATGGGTAAGCTGGCAGGAAAATCCCGATTCCAGTGCTGCCGTCCTGACGGAACAAACATCAGCACTCATAGATACACATGAACATCATCAGCAGTTTGAAAACATTCTGATTGACAGAGTAACAGAACAATTATCAGAAGCTGGATGGGCTTCTTTGGCTCAGTTTGCTCGTACTCCGGTAGAATCACCGTTCTATGAGGCTAGCAGATATGAAGCATTAGAAGAAGTGCTTGATGAGATTGATGTGATTTATCGGGAACATGAAGCAGAAATTAACAATTCTCTTACTCCTGTTAACGAACAACAGGCAGATATTCAAGCCTCACAACCTGAAACATCTTCTGCACCTGCTGAAAAACAGGAAACTCAAAATAATTCCGGAACTGTTACTGATGAATACTTTTTGAAAAACGTTATCTATCATAGTATTTTGGAATGTGTTGATTTTAATATTACTGAAGGTAATAATCAGCTTATCACAGCAAAGATGTACCTGGACGGCACTTTGCATCATCAGGATATTAAAGACAGTACCGAACGGAAGCTGAAAGATCATGTTGATGCAATTTACGATGCGATAAAGAATGTTTACGATCCTCGTGGGTATGATCGTCGTGATGAGGAGCAGATTTCCAATGCTGTAAGAGAAATTTTAGGCACTGATGAAAATTTGTACAGAAATTTCAGATATGTTAATAACAGAATTGTAAATCGTGTAATAGCATCGGTCAGGGATAACCATTTATTTAATGCAGAAGCAATGCAGGAAATAATCGGAGAAATGCATGAATCTCATTCCGGTTATCCTACCTATGACGAGGTTCTGGCCAACCTTGCAAAATTGGAACAGGCATTATCTGATGAAAGCACAACTGAAAAAGCGGAGAATACTGTAAATCAGCCTGAACCGCAGGAAACAGCACAAAAGTCTGAAGAACAGCCCGAAGAAATCAAGCCGGAGGAATCTCAGCCTGAAAACAGTGTTTCTGAACAGCAAGATATTCCTTTATCAGAAACAGCTAATGCTGCTGATGAACAGACTGAAACCGCACATTCCGCAGCAGAAGCACAGGTTACGGAAAAAGATCCGTTTGAAGATCTGGAATATTTATACAGAACCGGACAATTCAGCGATGATGATGCTCGTTTGAGAACAAGTGTTTATCTGATTAAGAACATCAATTTTGTCAATCATCCGTTAAGCGGCGATTTTGGTTTTTGGTCTTACGATTTTAATGATAAAAGACTGTACCAGAACACTTACAAAGTACAGGCAGGATTTCAGGGTACGTCTGATGAAATTCCAAACAATTTCAGCAGATATTTCTACAATGATCTAAACAGAAGATTCGGCGTGACGCAAAATTCAGATGCCGTCAAAGCTGAATTAGAGAAAGTTTTCTCTAATATAATGCCGGATCTGAGGTTTAAGCATCAGAATAATCTTGTTAATGACGAGCTCCCTGAAATCAAAGAAAAGAGAGCAAAAAAATCTCGCAAAAAGAAAGATTCCGATCAGATAGATCTCTTTGATGATGCACAAACTCAAACAGAAATGCAGGAGACAGCACAGCATGAACCAGTTTCTTCTTCTGCCGTTTCAGACAAACAGCAATCCGATGCACCTGTAACTGACAGCACGAAGCAGGAACCAGCTTTCAGCATTTCTGACAACTGGGAAATTCCGGAAGCAGATAATACTCAAACCGAAAAACCTACTTCTCTTGAACGTTTTAACCGCAATATCTCTGCGATTGAAACCCTCCGCAAAATCCAGAACGAAGGAGACAGAGCAGCCACCAAAGAAGAGCAGGCAATTCTTGCTCAATTCTCAGGATGGGGCGGGCTTTTGTCTCATCTTCACCTGACAGAAAATTCGTCAAATGCTGACAAGGAAAGGTATGAAAAGCTAAGAACTCTGCTCGGAGATGAAGAATTCAATAAAGCTCAGACATCCGCATTGACTGCTTTCTACACGGATCCTGAAATTGCCAGGACGATCTACAAAGGACTTGAACAGGCAGGATTTAAGGGAGGCAACATACTAGAGCCATCATGCGGCACTGGTGTCTTTTTTGGCGTAATGCCGAGGGAGATGATGGCAAACAGCGAACTGCACGGCATTGAACTTGAACCCATAACCGGAGCCATTGCACAAAAACTGTATCCCAGTGCGGATATAAGAATTTGCGGTTATGAAAAATCAGGACAGCAAAATAATAACTTTGATGTTGTTATAGGCAACGTTCCTTTTGGTAATTTTTCAGTTACTGATCCGAGATATATGAAAGATCATGATGATATTCATAATTATTTCATCAATAAATCGCTTGATCAGGTTAAACCCGGGGGAATTGTAGCTGTTATTACATCATCCGCTACTCTTGAAGATAAAGATCCTGCTTTCAGAGAAAAAATTGCTGAAAAGGCTGAACTGATGGGAGCTATAAGACTTCCTGATTATGCTTTTCAAAATTCGGGAACCGATGTAAAGACTGATATTCTCTTTCTCAAGAAACGGAAGCAGCCGATTCAGCGTGAAGATGCCGCAAAAGAAATTTGGGTAAACACTAAACAATTCGAATATGGCAGCAAAGGATATTCATTTCAATGTTTTGACAGAGATTCATCTTATGATGGCGATGAAAAATCAAGATTTAAATCTTTTAAGATAAATAGAAACTGGATGATCGATCATGCTCCCTCCTGCAAAGATATAACAGATGAGTATGGTCGGGTAATGTCTAAGGAACAGCGGCAACGGGAAAAAGCGGTTGATAAAATAAACCTGCCTACACTTAATGAATATTATCGTCAAAACAGCGATATGATAATAGGAGGTTATGAATCTGTAAGTTTTAACAGGTATGGTCAGGTAAGTCTTGATTCCGGAAGTGTCGATAACCTGAAAGAAGAACTGACTAACAGTCTGAATCATATTACCGGCATTTTTGAAGCTGAAAAGACGGAAAAGAGCAATACGCCAAAACTGAATCCCTGGGATTTTCCTGATGTCAAACCAAATTCTTTCTTCTTACTCAATGACAAAGCATATTTTAAAGGCATTGATGATGTTACACCGGTAGCTTCTGACTTTGAAGCTCCTGTGAAATCATTCATTAATCTTAAAAATTCTTTTGATTCTGTCATTAATGGCATGATAAACGAAGTATCAGATAATGATCTTTCGACAATGCAGCAAACACTGCGTGATGATTACTTCGAACTCCGCAATGTTTGTAACATGAAATCTGAAGATAAAGATCTTCCTTTGTTCAGTATCATTGGCAGCGGTGGCAAAAAGTCTAAGAATAAAGAAAATGCATATGAAGATGCTGTCAAGTTCCTGAAAAAAGATGTTTCTTTTGGAAGATTACAAACCCTTGAAATTACTGATAAAGTATTTGAAACTGTAATTAATAAAAAAGGCATCGAAGAAATAAAAACGAAAGTTCTGCTGAAAGAGTTATCACCCATAACCAGCAAGAGAACTTTAAACAAACAGGAAATTGTTCGTGCAAACACATCCAATGAAGCTTTATACCTTTCTCTCGGGAATAAAGGCGTTGTTGATTTTGACTATATGAGCAAGATCAGTTCTATTTCTCCTGCGGCATTGGTAAAGGAACTTCAGGACGGCGGACAGATTTTCCGAGATCCTTCAAAGCACGGTTCAATGTATGAAAACTGGATACCCAAAGAGGAATTTTTGAGCGGTGATATTATTGATAAAATTGATCAGACACGAAAAAGAATGAATGAGGATCTTTCATTCGAGAAAGAGCTTAGTGCCTTAAAAAAGGTGCTGCCTCAGGAAAAGAAATTTGACGAAATGGATATCTCAATTTCCTCTCCGTTTGTACCAACCGATATTGTCGGAAGATTCCTGGACAGAGAATTTGACGGTTACGGAAACAAAGTTGTTAAAGATGGATCGGGTAAATTCCATGTTGATATTGGTGTTAATGATTATTCAAAAGTAAAATCATACACTGTTGATGGACTTGACTTAGACGATGTAGTTCAAAAATTCCTTAATCACGATATTATCAAGAATGATTGTGTGAAAAATGATGAAAATGCATTCCGCACAGTAAATCATATTTATCGCAAACGTTTTGAAGAACATTTTGACAATTTTGTTAAAAACGAACTGACTCCTGATGATAAAAAGCGTATTGAGAATAATTACAATAAATCATTAAACAGAAACGTTCCAAGAAAATATGATGGCAGTTTTTTAAATTTTGCTGGTATGAACACTGACAAAATAAAATTAAGAACTCACCAGATTAACACTGTTGCAAGGGGGATTTTCGGCGGCAATACCATGATTGCTCATGAGGTAGGAGCTGGAAAAACATATACCATGATTGCAACAGCTATGGAAATGAAACGCATGGGCATCTGTAAAAAACCAGTTATAACTGTTCCTAATGCTGTTCTTGATCAGTGGGAAAAAGATTTCCATGATCTCTATCCTCAGGCCAATGTTCTGAAAGTAACCTCAGAAGATATGAAATCTGAGAATATTGTTTCCACAGCAGCAAAAATGGCATACAACGACTGGGATGCTATTATCATTTCACATAAAAATTTACAGAAAATACCAGTTTCTCAAAGTGTAATAGACATGGTTAAGACACGCAGGCAGGACGAAATTTTAGAAGTGGCTGAATCAAGCGACTTGGGTATTCGTGCTGAACGTAAATGGATAGAGCAGGAAAATGACAATTTAGAAAAGCTAATAACAAACATTCAAAATAAATATAAAGATTCTGGATGTCCGCTTACTATTGACGAGATAGGAATTGATCGTCTTTTTGTGGATGAAAGTCATATGTATAAAAATCTCCCTATAGATACAACGATGGGCAGCATTGTGGGACTGAGCAAAGGAGGCAGTGCATTAGCCCAGGAAATGGAGTTTAAAACTGCTTATTTTAATGAAAAAACTAATTACAAAGGTGTTATCTTTGCTTCAGGAACACCTGTGTCTAATACGCTCGGTGAAATGTATTCATTGCAGAAATTCTTGCAGCCGCAGGTATTGAGAAAAGCAGGTATCACAAACTTCCATATTTGGACAGATAACTTTGTCAATATTGAACTGGATAAACAGGTTAATATGACCGGCCAAGGTCTCAACGTAAAACTTGTAATGAAGGAATTTAAGAACCTTGACGGGCTCTTAAATATGTTCTGGCAGACCGGAGACTTTGTTACTACAAAATCGCTGGTCGGAAAAGAGGGGTTTGTCCTTCCTGATGTTGAGCGTGAATCAGTTATTATCGAACCTACACAAGGTCAGGAGAATCTGATCAACGCTATTGAACAAAGAATGGCCGTTATAGAAGCCGGAAATGTTGATCCCAAAAAGGACAATAAACTTTGCGTTGCAGGAGATTCCCGAAAAATCGGTCTTGATCCCCGACTGCTGTCTGATGCCAACCTTGATCGCATGAACATGACTAAATCAGAAGCCGGGAAGGGCGTTAAAATTGAAAAGGTTGCTGAAAATGTCTTCAATATATGGGAAGAAACCAAAGACAAAAGAAGCACTCAGGTTATATTCTGTGATTTAGGCACTCCTAAAAAATCAGGTAAAAAGGGCGGCAATCAATTCACTGTCTATGACGAATTAAAACAGCAATTTATTGATCGTGGCGTACCTGCCAATGAAATAGCCCTTATCCATGATTACGATGATGAGGCCAAGAAGGAAATTCTTTTCCAAAGCGTAAATAAGGGCGATATTCGCATCGTAATAGGCAGCACTGAAAAACTTGGCACAGGCTGCAATTTTCAGAAGAAGCTCATAGCAGCTCATCATGTTGATGCTCCCTGGAGACCGTCAGATTTTACTCAGCGTGAAGGGCGTATCGTCCGCCAGAAGAACGAGAACAAGACTGTCAAGATCTTTACATACGCCACCAAGAAAACATTTGATGCCTATATGTTCGATACTCTCGCAAGAAAGCAGGAATATATCAGTGCTCTCTTCTCCGGGCAGGAAAAGTCAAGACGCATCGAAGATCTGAAAGATGTAAAACTCGACTATAAAAAGATGCGAACAATTACCTGCGGTTCAGAAAAACTGAAGGCAAAACTCGATCTTATGGATCTCATGGAAGAGTATGTGAATGCCAAAAAGACGGAAGAGCAGAAACTCAAGAATCTTTCAGATAATACCTTGTTTGCAATTCCTAATCGAATCAATGCCTGTAACAGCAATATAGCAAAGCTTGAGCACGTTTCAGATATTAAGAATGCTAATCCGATTCGTTTCAATGAAAAGAAAGAAAAAATCTTTCCCGGTTTCCGGAAACCTGACGGAACTTTCATTGATGATAAAAAGGAGTTCATGGATTACCTTACAAGCAAAGCTCCAACAGACAGTCTTATCGGCAATTACCGTGGTTTCCCGGTATATCTGTATGAACGCAGAGATGATACCGGAAAAATGGCTCGCAAGGTTGCAATAGCTCCCTCTGAATTCGAAGAGCGAGTGCCAATGATGCGTTACGGTAATGATGTTGCAAATATCACTTCTGTATTCCCCGCAATTGATAATAACTGGGATCACCGTATTGATTATTTTGAATATCAGCTTAACGAAAGCAGGGAGCAGCTCGCCAAATTTGAAAAGGAACTTCAGGATTCCGATCTGAGCAAAAAGAGCATAGAAAAAGAGATCCAGCATTATGATGATCTGATAAACGAGTGCAATCAGAAACTCAGTGAACTTGATGCAGAAGAGCTTGACGAAAAGGCTTTTGTGGACATAAACAACGTTGATCCAAGCTCTTTAAAAGATGTTGCGTGCGAAGAAGAAGAGGAGACAGAAGAAAGCAATTACAGCCTGCCCGAAGGTTACGAAGAGCAGTATTACGAACCGGCAGGGCAGGAAGCTCTGGATCTGATGCCCGAGGAGGACAAACGTCATTATATAGATGTGCCTTTCAATGAAAAGAACGAGGCCAAGGCTTTAGGTGCTAAGTGGGATCAGGAAAACAAGGGCTGGTACGTTCCGGAGGGCATAAACATGGCTGATTTTGCAAAGTGGCCGGAAAAGCAGAAATCAGAAATGCCTGCCCGGGACTACATCAAAGTGCCGATGAAGGACAAGGACGAAGCCAAGGCTTTAGGAGCACGCTGGGACAAGGACAACAAGCTCTGGTTTATTCCGAAAAATGCCAATGCGGATCTGTTTGCAAAATGGCCTAGAACCACAATTGCCGAAAAGAAGGCCGAACAGGAACGGAAGCCGGTTTACTCGCCAAGAGTAACTCTTTATGTGCCGTTCTCCAGAAAAGACGAGGCCAAAAAGCTCGGTGCTTACTGGGATGCAAGGAGCAAGCAATGGACGTGCAAGGCCGAAGATAAGGCTAAGTTTTCGGAATTCCTGAAACCTCTTCCCAAAACGGAAAGTAAGGTGCGGGAAAACACCGACCGAATTAACCATGAGCCTAATGTTCAGTCTGCTATGCTCAGGGATCTTGCTTCTGCAGGAGTGCGGATCGATGCTGTATCCATACAAAACACCGGGAAATGGATCAGGGTTCCTTTGATTGACGACAAGCCCGGAGAAAAAACCGGTATGCTGGCCATCCACCTTGACGGTGTTCCCACTATGAAGTTTGTCAATTTCCGGCATCCGGAACTTTCAATACCGATGAACACAGAGAACAAGGTACGTTTATATGTTGGAGATCTTGAGCAGATCAAGCAGTCTCCGCAGACCGAAGAACGCCTGAAAACCGTTACCGAAGAAGCAAAGGCACGAATAGCGGCAAATCAAGCAGCAAGAGAGGCCGAACGTGAGAAAGCACAAAAGTCTGCTCAGGCAAAATCGGAGTATTTTTCCCAAATGCCGCCTGCAAGCGAAAACTCTCAGTATCTCGTCAGCAAAGGGATTAAACCGTCTCCGGATCTGCACCAGAATCAGAAATCAGGAGATCTCTTTGTGCCGTTCTATGATGCCGATGGCCAAATCAAGACCACTCAGATAATCCATGCCGATGGCAGGAAGCAGTTTATCGAGGGCGGACAGAAGGGCGGAGCTTTCCATCCCCTGGACGGCATTCAGAGCCTTGCAGAGCGGGATACTATCTACATTTGCGAGGGGTACGCAACCGCAAACACTATCAGGGAAGCTACCAAGGAAAAAATGGCCGTAGTAGCAGCAGGAGACTGCGGTAATCTTCTCAGTGTGGCAACCGCAATTCATGAGAAATTCCCGGAGAAGGCGATAGTGATAGCCGGAGATGATGATCGTTTCAATGAGGTAAATTCCGGCAGAAATCATGCCGAAAGTACCGCCAGGGCGATAGGAGCAACCGTTGTGTTCCCTGATTTTGACGGCAATTCAACCGGAACGGACTTTAACGATATGGCTAAAGAAAAGGGCATCGAGGCCGTGCGTGAAGTGCTGCGGAACGAGTACCGACAGCACAGAGCCACAGCCGAGGAAGCCGCTCCCGAAAAGCAGCCTGAAAAGGCAAAGAAACCGGGATACCGCCGTTAATCGATGATTGTGTCACTGAACAGCGGAGAGAGTTCTCTCCGCTTCTGGAGAAATATTAAAAATGACTGATAACAAAAATAATGCCTTTGATGGCGATGATTTTCTGGATAAATCCTTTGACAAGGATCCCAGCGATATTATGTCCATGAGTGATGATGAATTACAGCAAGTTGCTCCCCAGGAAGAGCAGGAATCTCAGGAAAATAATGCGGATTGGGAAAGCGTTCTGAAAGAATATGAGAGTGAACTGGCCAAAAAAGAAGAATGGATCAATGATATTATGAAATCCATTCCTGAACAGGCCGCAGCGGAAGATGCTCAAGCAAAGCCTGATAATATACAAGAAGAAGTGAAAAAGAAAGATCAGGCAAGCAAAATCAATGACTGTACTAATAAATACTGGCAGCTCAGAGCTATTGCTGATAAACCTGGAGAGTATCAAATTCGTTATGATGATTACGAACTGGATGCTGATCACAAGGGCCGAGGGAAAACAAGTCAAATAGTAAAAGCCTCATTAAAAGACCATGTATATACATTTGAAACAATATCAGGATCGGTTTACCGTTTTTCTGAAAATAAACTTGCAGGGCATAATATTGCCGGGCAACAATTAGCACTAAAGACTCGTTTTCCGGATGCAGAAGAAATCGAAGAAGAAAATACCGAAGAAGAAGGCATTTCACAATCAGTGCAGCCTGAATGTACACAAGAAGAGCCGTCAGAGGAATCATCAAAAGATAAAGCTGATGAAGCAAAGCCGGAAGAAAAACAGGAGAAGTCAAAAGAAAAGGAAGCAACCATCGAATATGATCAGGCTGAACAACAGGAGCAGACTGACGAAATTGATGAACCAATTAAACAGAAAGCGGAAAAACAGCAGCCGAATCTCGATCTCAATGAAAAAAAATCAGAAATATCACAGGCTTTTAAAAATCTGTTTGAAGCTGGGAAAGATGCGGTAAAGAACGGAGCCTCATTCGCAAAAGATAAAATTACTGAATTTATCAAAGGAGATCCGGATATTGGACAATTAGAAGAAGCTGAATATGACAGGAAAAATAATTCGCTTTCCTTTGGCAGCAAGATTAAGACAGAATCAGGCGATGAAATAAACGCTAAATTCATCATAAAGAACATGAACAAGGATACAAAGGGAATTGCAAAGAAACTTGCGAAAAACAAAAAAGTGAATCCCTCAAGATCCATTAGAACAATCGGAGATCTCAGTAAAAGAGGGACTATTAAGATCTGGGCAACAACACCCGAAGGAAAAAAAGTCTGTGTTTATGAACTGAAAAAAGGCTTTTTGAATACAACGACAGGGTTCATGCGTGGAAAAATACATCCTCAGCCAGAGCTTGGATGGGACGAGAAGAAAATAGCCGATTTTGCAGAGAAACTCGGTCTCCCGGTTAAACGGAAGAATGAGCAGAACGTTGATATTGTGCTGGATGATA
>JAEEGL016540076.1_pt1 | contig 14055 bp, 13 predicted proteins | sample 9134231 | NCBI WGS metagenome assembly JAEEGL01 (sample SAMN16246548, study PRJNA631951) | gut metagenome | biome: gut microbiome; feature: rumen; material: fiber-attached | host: Bos | place: Iran: Karaj | collected 2018-10
ACGGTATAATGATATAATCATCCGTTTCTTAACCCCGTTTTCACTATATCTGAATAAAATGCCAATTTCATACTTATTAAATACAGAATCAAACACCAGTGAATTACCAGCTGTTGTATTCATTGCAACACAGTCAAAACTTTCAAATTTACGAAGTCTGACAGGGAAGGCTAGCTTCTCACAATCCGTTATATTCTGTGCAGAGACATATCGTAAGATCGTATAACCCTCGTTTATGAGTTCATCAATGCAAGCATCTTGATTATCAATCAAGCGTTGCCAAAAATCTCTTCCTGGGGCTACACATACTTTACTTAATGGCCAGTAAGATCTAAGTGCAAATGCAAATTGTTTAGAGTCTTTTGTACCTCTCCATACATCCCAATCACCGATTAATTTAATGGCTCTAGGAATTTCAATATTATTAATATCAATGAATTCCATTTCACCATTAACCATCTTAATATTTACACATTTAGAATCGCGTTTAATGCGAAAACCCTGTGTATAAATATATGCCAGCTCACAACCAGATTTACCAATGTACCGAATACCATCAAGATTAACATAATCAGTATATGATTCAATAGCAGATTTATGATGATCAATCCATACAATATCTGACGCATCTACAAATTTCTGAAGCATTTCCATGACATTTGGTTTCAGTGAATAATCAACAATACAAACTTTATCACCTTGCTCAACTATATTACTGAAATCAAATTCTGTGTCATAATCTACTTCTAGTGCTTCAGCATAATAACCCAGGTCTTCAAAGTATTTAAACATAATGTATCCACCCATTCTACCATCTTGGTCATTGTGGTGGATAATGAGCGCTTTAGACATATCGCACCTCCATTGATTTATTAAACTTACTAATTAGTGCTTGATAGGGTAGAAATCAATAGCTGTATACAACATACAGCTATTGATTTCGTTTAGTGAATAACAATAACGAAGGAACACATGTAAATCATTTTCAGGTTTTACCAACATGAAAAGCTTAATGAATGTTCGAATGGGCGAACTATTACCCGAAGATGTAAAATTTGTAGAAAAAAGAATCCATTAAAAATTTGTTATAGTGTATATGGTTGGCTATGTGTAGAGCAGAAAGAGTGGTGTTAACGCCAATAGTATTTCCAGGAGGTTTGACTATGGATATGCTGAACGCTCTTATGCCATTGATTATAAAAACACCATCAACTTAATATCACCTAATGCGTGCAGGAAAGAAAACCAAACAACACGATCAGTTGATTCTATATAGGTATGGAGAAAAATGGAAAAATTGAAGTTTCAATAACATGGTGCACAGTCACATATTTTAGTCTATATTGAAAGTTGAGTATCAAACAAACGCACTTTCTAATGGCGAACCATTACCATATAATCACCCAGGCCTAAACTGGGTGGAAGTTAAAATAATATACAGAAATACTTAATAGCTACTACACATAACCAAAATGATAATATATATTCGAAAAGTTAAGTTAAAATATCATATGACAATATTGTAAAGGGCTATTGCTTCCGTACCAATAGTCCTTTGATAACTGAAAAGGCATAAAAACGAAAGCATTCAGATCTGTAATAGTTCACAGATACTGGACACTCCTTAAAATTGAGATTTTCCTAAATTTCATGAAATTATTACCTCCATAAAACTTGCAATAGTTCGCAAAAAATTTTGGTTTGGTAACATAGCCCAACGGTTAAGTAGTTTTTGGAACTTTCTACTTATACCGTTGGGTTTACCTATGTCAAAATCATTCCAGGAATACTGTTACCTCATCATCTAACCTATGAGAACCGGGTTTGTTACGGATAATTGTTTCTATTTGGATATCCAATATCTCACACCACCGTACAAAATACTTGGAACTCATAGCGCCTTCTTTAACTAATTGGCTTTTAAGATTATTAAGATCATAGTCATTACTAAACTTCGGTCTTAATGACTTAATGTTCAATTTCATGTTTTGCAATACCGTTTTAATGATACGCTTTAATACATCATCAGAGTCTCTGATTTTAGGTGCAAATATCTCACCATCCATAGTGTCGATGAGATTATTAGGAACCTCTTTTGCCTTAGCACCAGCCTGTAATGCCTCAATGAGTGCAGCAGGTTCAATGGACTTGGCGTTCCTGACATCATATACTTCACGCTTGTCAGGTTCATGTTCAGTCCATACAAAATGATCATTTACTTTATATATGCTACCAGGTATCTTAATATCAGATTTCTTTAATTTACCACGATATACATATACTGCAGTATCTTCACCTGACATTACCTTGGCTCTGTCGTAATATCCCATATATTTGACCAGATGGGATTGAGTAAATGGTTTAATTTCAATTATTCGGCCACCACCAAGGGGGATGGCTTTACGACCAGCCTCTATTATAATATTAGACTCAGTCATTATTCTCTTCCCCCTGTTCGTGCTGCTCTACAACAGGTTCGGAGTCTTTCATAGACGCATCTATATCATTGATGATCTGCATAATTGAATTTACCAGTGATACTTTGGTAGCAACAACCGCAGGATTAGCAAACATGGCCAAATCTCTGTAGTGTACGATAACAAAATCCTGACAACTGCCAATAACACTGTCCATACGAGCAAACTTATCATTACGCATATGCTCATACTCACATAATACAAGTTTAGACGGGTTACTGGAAACAGGGTTATCAACATCTATAATTAATTTCATAAAATGGTCGTTATCACCACCACCAACAAGCAATGAATATTTGGATGGATTGATATTGATAACCTCGAAATTATCTTTGTTCGTAATATCAATAATTGTTATCATGGTTTTATTTCTCCTTTCATAACCTTTAACTCACCAAACACATTAACCGGCATATTGGTTGCTGGTTGGTTTTGTGCTTCTATTGACTTATTAAGATCATTACGTTGCATTATATCTGTTGCTTTAGTTGTATCAATATCCAGGTGTTTTGTTATACCCTTATCGGTCCATAACTTTGTACTGTTAAGCATTGTTTGGGATAATGTAATAAAGTCTGTTTTAGCTAATATATAATATAAAGCTCGCAATTCATCATATGACAACATAACAGAATTTTCAGTCCTGTCAAATTGTATGACAGCACCTTCATACAGATTATCTTGATAATCCTTAACAATGGTCGGATAAGATTGTAATACATGATTACCCGAAAGACCGTATTCTGATACAATTAATTTATTCATATCATCAGCAGATAAATGATACATGGCCAATTGATTATTGTGATCAGCATCCCAATAATAAATTTTTCCATCGGGGTCTTCAATGACCTTGATGGTTTTTCTAATGAATTTAATAATTTTGACAACCTGTTGTACAGGTAGAAACATTTTGTTTTCCTTAACAAATGTACCTGTTGCCATACCATAATCCAACACTATAAAGGTTGGGAAATCATAGGTCAGAGATACACCATTCCGACCTATGAATCTTCTGAAAGCTTTACGTGGTTTATACTTCTGATAGTCGGCTGTTGTCTTTGTATTAGTTAGAAATAACATAACGCCGACATGTAATATACCACATCTCACAATCTCCCTATATATTGTATTAATCATCTCAATCCCGTATCCTTTTTCTGATATCTATTATTGCTACACAGATATCATATATAAACAAAATCGTCAATAGATTTTTTGACGGATTTGCCGCTATAGTAAAGGACTCGTTGGCGAAATTAATAAGGACTATCATTATGGTAGATATCATAATGACGGATGTGCTTATCATCAAACCCATTTCTAAAATCACCACACCCTTATACCATAACTAACCTAAGATAGGATTACGATATTCTTTGAGATTGAGATCTTCAGTATATAATACACCAAGTATAGATGATACCCAAGCCTCTGTTTCAGTATTTATATTCAATTTAGACTTGGAATCCCTAAACCATACTCTTGGATTACCACCAAATGATCTGGACATAGCTTCCCAATCAAGTATCATCTCGGCTACAGCCAAAGGATGTATCTTGGTTGCTACACCGTTTTTAACCCAGTATTCTGGGTGGTGGTCATTATTTTCATAATGGTGTTTCCATGCATATGCAAATCCCTCATCGTTCTTAACCTCGCCGACAGCCGGATAGAAATAGTTTCTATATTGTGGGAATTCATCTACCGACCATTTGGACTCATCGTGATTTGCAACACGCTTGGCAAGTTCAGCCATATCATCGTGGGATAAATACATTACACGCCTAATCATCTCCCCACGTTCGTCAAATGATTTGCGCACCTTTGCGACATGATCTTTGATATATGCCGCGTACAACTCTTCCTCAGGTGTGAATTTACCTGATGGATTTTTGTAAACCTCCATGATTTACACGTCCCCTTTCATATATAAAATATACTGCTTACGTAGGTATAATATATATCCATTTTTTATAGTTGATTATTAAAAATGTACTTGGATCGATTATTTATAATATGCATATAGATTGGGTTTGACAAGCTATTAACAGTGTGATTATCATATGAAAGGAGGCATCTCCTTGGCTAAATTTAAGGCTCCTGCTGAGTTTATTAACGAGAACGTTGCACTGTTAAAGGACCGTCAAGGTTCAATGTATTCTATATTTCTTGAATCCAGACCAACTTTTACTACATACTACCACGTTAATAAAATCCGCAGTAAAACTGATAGAGGGTTAAAAATGCCTGAGAGACTCAATGGCATAACATCCCCTATCCGTTATAATAAGTTAATCAATTTCCCGCTTTATGGGATTGAACAAATCCAGTTGCAATTGGAGGAGGAAGAGGAGGGCTTGACCTCTGATTACAATGGTGAAGCTATTATACTTCCTAATACAATTCACCCATCTGTTGATGACTATTTCATCATCAATTATCTTGAGAAAAAATACATGTTCCGTATTACCAAATACGAATATGATACCATCAAGAGTAATAACTACTACAAGGTTGAGTTCAGTATCCAGAGTGTTGACGTATCGTTCTTTAATGATATCGAACGTCAGGTAGTTAAGGTCTACTATACGCAGTTTGACAACATTGGTACAGATGATAAGGTGTTCCTTACAGCTGAATCAGTACAGGTTGGAAATGCTATAAAAGACCTATATGATAAGCTATCCGATAACTATCTGGATATGTATTACAAACCGACTAAAGATCCATATAATACGTTGCTGTATATGCAACCTAGTGAAGCATATGATGGTGACTTTGATTGGATCTTTGACCAGAACCTGGTCCATTTCTGTAACAAAAATGAAATATTCTATGAGCATTCAAGTACTGATGCGATATTACTGTATGAGGAGCCCCGTGGATATTTCCGTATGGACTATGCTAATTCTATCTATGACTTGATGGAACACTATGAGCCAAATAGAATTAGTGTAATCAATGGTCATTTTGATCTGGAACCAACCGCTGTAATGGATTCCATATTTATGTACTACCGAGATAAACGGGTTAAATATGTTCGTGAATACAAACGTCCGTATAACTTCGTCAACGTTAAGATCCATGAATATCTGCCACCTGAATTTTTGACCGGTATTGCTAATAAAGATCTCAGCAGTCTTACAGATCCACTTGATGCATTTGTAGCTACATGGATATGCGATAGTACGGATACAAACAGTCTGTTGGAGCTTATGAAAAATATTGAGCCCCACCATAACAGATACACGTTCCATAACTACATATTTATTCCATTAGTATTATTCTGCTTAACCGCATTATATAATTCAATTATGCAGGCTGAGGCCGAAGAGGCTGATAGCATCGCTGATGAATTGGCTAATGAAGGAGATGCAGAGAATGTATAAAACTATAACATATAAGAGGGAGTCATTTAAATGCATTCACCCACAATGAACAAATACTTCAAGGCTGGTAAACAACCGATTACTGAAGGTTGGGGTAAAGTTGCATCTAGCATTCTTATTGGTCTTGGGCCAGTATTGCATGGCATATTGTCAGAAAAGGCAGCCAAAAAGATCCTTACAGACCCCAAAATCAAGAAGTACATACTTTCTGAATGTGATAAATTATACAACCAAGTTAAGAAAGATGGTTATTCTAATAATTGTGATATGCAAGGTTTCAACGTTAGTAGAGGCAGTGCATTATCAAGCGGCATAACTATCAAGAATCATTTATTTAATTCACTTGCGTTTTTTGAACAGCTCGGGAAATACTGGGTCGCTGGTGTTGGGGATACCGACCACATTGAAAAAATAATCGTGTTCTTCATGAACAAGGACAAGAAATTTATTTCTAAAGTGATACCGGCTCCAACCAAAGATGACCTGAAAGCCTTGGGATTTAGAAAAGAAGATAGTTTTGACTGATAAAAATAGATACATGGATATTGATTATCCATGTATCTATCTCTTTGCTCTGGTTACCATTATCTCTCGTGCAGGTACACCATAGTCTTTACTGAGTTCATTATAATATATATCAATAGATTTCACCCAAGGTTCTATCTGATCGTATATCTTGATATTACGATAATACTTAAGGTCTTTGTCACTATCGGAATATATATTAACCCTGAGGTTATTTATGAAACCCAGTTTAATAAAATACTTGATTGCATTCAAATATCCTGACCCACAACAGGCAGCATAAATGTTATTTACTTTATCATATTTTTTAACATGACAAAATAACCCAAGTGCGTCAAAAGGCCCTTCACAGATGTTGAGGTTCACCTCATCCGCAAATAAATCACATTGCATGCCCGGTACATTGTATATGATATTTCCGGTGTCCATCGAGTTAAATAGATCATATTTAACATACCTTAAATTGTCATTATTAACAGTGTTTCGAAATACTATGTAATCGTTATTGGAACTCAGAAAACCTACATAATCGTTATTGATAACTTTGTTAAATCCCTTATATTTCATATTGGGTTGGATATCGTTGATCTCCAGGAAGTCCTTCAATGAAAACACAACTTTCAATGATTCTAGATTTTCATATGAAAACTTTATACCTAACCTATTACACATATAAGCCAGTTTATGCATTGAATTTCCATTATCAACTATCTTGGGAATTGACATGTGTTCTTTCTTTTTGGTAATCATGTATATCCTGCGGGATATTTTATCCAGATTTGATATAGACCGATTGAATATATTTAATATGGTATCGAGTTCATTATCAAATATACCCATATCATGTAAGAAGTTGGGGTTTACAACCCCACTGCATTCATTCATAAAACAATGGAACACCACAGGTGGTCCATTGTTTATCAAGCCCACATAACAATGTGAATGATTATGTTTCTTAGTGCCTTCACCACATACTGGGCATTTTACGATTACTTTGTACTCTTCAACTCGTTTAGCAAGTTCAGTATGCTCTAAAGCATCAAATACTAATTTAATATCATCATTCATGTTTTAAATATCTCCTTGACATGGAATTACAAAATGACCAAATTAAAAGAAACACAAGGTGAAATAATACACCTTGTGTTTATAATATATACTTTAAATCATATTTATAAAATCCAAAAATTCTTGGCATAGTTGGTCAAAATCAGGTTCAATGAATTTACCATTGTTATCATTATCATATTCACAATACTTGAACTGTGTGTTCAGCAATGTTGATAATATATTGATGATGATATTTTGTTTATTCATACCTTTTAATGCTGCGTATTTATCATCAATCATTTTCTTATAGGTCTCTGAATTTTCTACCTTTTCTATCAGCTTGGTATTGTGGATGGTTCTTGCATTAATACGACCTTCTATGTCCGCCGATACTATCTGAGATAACCAGATATCACCATTCATTTCCAATGCACGTTTCATCAATATCATCAATTGGATATACTGACGCTTGGTAATTGATTTAAGGTCACGATAACCGTTAAAGTACCTGGCATAATAATAGAATAACAGATCACGACCAATGGGTGTGATAGTAAGATATCTATTATACCATTCTTTCTCTTCCTTGGTTATCTGGATTGACATATCGCGTTTGATACGTTTGATTGTTTGCTTGATATTAAGTTTTGATATTACTATCAACGATTCATCGATCTTGGTAGTGTTCATTTCCAGTTTATCCAGGGATGATAAACCTTCACTGTCCTTTTCGGTTGATATCTCTCTAAGGTTAACACCCAGGTTCTTGATAACAAAGAACTCAAGCTGGGTATCAATGATTACAGAGTTAAAGGCAATGATGTTTTTGATAAACAGGTACTTGAATATATTATCGACGATGATATTTTTATCAAGCAACTCCTTGGTGTAATTAGCGCCATCTTGTTGTTCCATCTCATACTTGTCCCAGATAAGGCAATTTTTATTCTCAGATACACTTACCTTTGCATAGATGGAATTAAACAATTTACCGTACAAGTTTACATGTTCTTTGTCCTCAATGATTGCAAATATGGGTTTGTAATACATTGAGAGATTATGGATCTCTTTTCTATCCTTATACATAGTGACATAGTGTAATACTACAGGTATAAGGATCTTAATAGCTATAGATATTATCAATAATAGCTTAGCATGTTCATTAGTGAATTCCAGTGATTCTGAAAATTTGATGTTATCCTTGTTTGTTTGTGCAAGGTCAATACGATAGTTATCATCAACCATTTTTTTGATCTTGTCATAAATAGTATCTGTTATTAACGTAGTAAATAACAGCTGAATGAAGTCTTCACGTCTCCTTGGATCGTCTTCCGGGTTAATATCGATCCAATATTTTATAAATAGATAGTTGTTAATCAACTCATCATCATAATCGTAGAATTTGATAAAGTAGTTGATATAGTGGGTTATCAAATTAAGTTTGGATACATATGAATCTTTATATTGTAAGAAAAATTTATCCAACGTGTTAGGGATTTTAAAATAATTTTCGAAATTAATTACAATACTTTTTTCATATGCTTTAAATACCTGATCTTCTAGCGGTATATTCCAACCAACTAACACGGGTTTTTCATAAGGCTCTCCTTCGCTGTCTTCATATTCATATACAGCACCCCATTCATCAACAGCAGTCACACCTTCCGGAACAGGTAAAATTTCAATCTCTGGCTTTGTTGATTTTTTCTTGGTTTCTCTAGCCACCTTTGAATATCCTCCTTTAATCGATTAACTGGTATCGCAGATGTATAATATATTTATATTTTTCGTTTTGGTTTTTTTCGTGTTGCTGGTTTGATAGCGGACTTAGTTGCTGATTTCACACCTACAGACTTTGTAGCCTTAACTGTCTTGATACGCTGCTGGCTACCAACACGTTTTTTGGCTGTCACGCGTTTAGTTCCACCACCAAGGGTACGGTCGACCAATTCACCGACTTTACTCTTGGCATCGTCAACCAACTCTCCTGCTCTGGTTGCAATGGACTTATCCTTATTGAATGCCACTCTGTTAGTATCGGCGTCTTTATTGTCACTATACTCCTGCATTACCTCTGCAAGGCTTCTTACGGCCTTAATGAGCTTACCTTCATCAAAACTATGGGAATTCTCTTTGATGTAGGTCTTATTGAGATATCTTGCTGACTCCGTAAGTATTCTGCCAGCGATATAGAATGAATGGTCATAGCCCATAGCATTCTTAGGGTTATACTTGGTGGCCGGTGTTTTCAGTATATCCTTGCCAAGTTTATCAGCCAAAAACGGAATAACAATACCGGCTTGATTATTGGCATAACCAAAATGGAATCCAAATACTGGATTATTAGAAAATATCTCAATATCATAATTACGTAATGAAAAATCTGTCTTAACGATATCGGATGTGGTAAAGAAATGAATTACTACATCATACGTATTCCCACGTTTATGAGATGGAATCTTCATTAATATATAATAAGATTTCTCACTTTCAACCAGGTATTCTGGTTTGATGTTATTGTATTCACGTTTAACCGCATTCCAACGAGCCTCAAAATTATATTTCTCCTTCCAAAATTTACCCAATTGCTTGCGGTCAATATATGAAGGATTATCTAAAAATGGGTGTAACTTAGGATAGGGCATAATTTAATTCTCCTTCCTATGTTAGGTAATGATTAGGTATGGAAAACCATACCTAATCATCTGTGGTTAAGCAAATTATTTATCAGTGGAACCTATTCCACCAGTGCGTTCATCTGTGACCATATCATCATCGGTTGTTAGATATTTGCAGAATATACCTTGTACAATTCTTTCACCTGGCTGGATAAGTATGGGGTCATCACCACTATTGTAGAGACATGCTATGATTTCACCCTCATTATCAGGATTGTCTGTATAATCTGAGTCAATGATACCAACGGTATTCATTAACACAAGTCCCTTTTTAATACCCAAACTGGATCTTACATATAGTGCAAGATATTCATCGTGTTCCATGTATGCTTTAATGCCAAGAGGTATTTTAGCATATTCATGTGGGTAGATATAATATTTCTTGGGTGACATAAAATCATATCCGGCAGACCGCCTGGTCTTTCGTACAGGTAATGCCGCTGCAGGTTCTTCATTGCCAACTTCCTTGATGTATCTGCTAACATATCTAAATGCACGCATAATTTATAAACCCCCTATTAGTGATTTAATGTTGTGCTGATATACTGGTTGCAGGTCAATACAAGACCAACCATTGCAATAGCGCCACGAAGGATTTCAATATCTGTACGGCAGGAGTTGATTACTTTCATATTATGGTCGTAATCATGTACATTCATGTCAAAACAGATACCATCCCTGATGCATTTATTCAGTATAACCTCAGCTTCTTCATTGCTATAGCCGTTAGTGAGAATAGTTCTATATACACTGCGGAACGCATTAAAGATACCGTCAGTAATCATATATTCGATACCGTCAGGATGCTTGGTTTCGATATATTCTAATACCGCATTGATAATTGCCATGTTACATCCAAGATTATATCCATACTTAACTGCCGATGCACATGCCTTAACAGCATCATCAACTGCATCATAGTTCATATCGATTTCTAACCGATTTGCACCACCAACCATAATGGTGGCAGATTTACAGTTGATCTTGCTAAACCTGGTTTTGGCGTCATATACAGAATTATCGATTGTATCCAATTTGGCAGCATTTTCTTCTGCCTCCTGCAATTTAACTTCAGCATCATGATATGCCTTTTCAAACAACCCAAGGTTCTTATTACTGAAACCTTTGAAGGATGATGTTCTATCACCCATAATGGCTTCATCACATGCACCCATATGGGATTTAATAAATTCCCTAATTTTATCCGGGTATTCATCACTCATTTCACGTTTCTCAGCACGGGCTTTAGACGCCTCTTTGGCTACCTCATTCAGCCAGTTTGTTACATCACGCACATCAGGCGGTTGAATGATAGTAGCACCAAGCAGTGCTGATAAGTCGCGATACATTTCTTTCTGTACCGGTTTTGTAAGGTTGGACTTGATAAATACCATAGGGAAGTTAATGACAGCTGAGTTGGAGAAAATCTGCACATATTTCTCAGCGTCCTTACGGATCTTATCCATCAGATACTGATCATAGAACGGGGCGATAACGATCAGTGTGCTATGGTCGCTCTGGCAGTATGAATTGAATGCCATAGCAAACATGTCAAAAATCTCCGGTTCCAACGCGTTATCAAACATCAATACTTTACAGTTATTGATATGACATACATTACCACGGTTATGGTACAGACTGTCAACCAGATAATTGTCATTGGAATATACCCCATCCTCATAAATCACATCGTTTTCAAAGGTCTGGGATTTTGCAATATTGATGTCGCAATTAGCACCAAGCCTCTCATATATGCGCGTAATGAGGTCTGTATAAAATTCATTTTCATTGGTAGCGATATTTGCGATGTTGCGTACAGTACTTATCAGGTTATCTTTTGTAACTGGGATTGCATTCTTTGAGATAATCTCACATATGCCAGAAACCACTTTCTGGATGGTGTCGTTAAGTTGTTTCGGGCGGATCTTTGCTTTATCAATTTCTTCCAGCATCGCATTTAAGAACGCATATGCGGCTACAACAGCAGACGTTGAGCCATCGCCAACTTTAGCCACCATTTGATGAGATATGTTAAATAGTGTCGAATAGATGCGATTCTGTTTGGTATCAGCAAATCTGAGATTGGCTAATACATGAAATCCGTCTTTAGTAACAGAGTAGTTGGTTTGCTGATCAATCATTGTTGTTGAACCAAAAGGTCCAAGAGTCTTGGATAAAATAGTTGCCATAGTTTTAAAAACAATCAAAAACTGTTCTTTAAACTCATTCTCGCCAAATACATTTGTTACTACACGCGTTTGAAGGTCGTGCTTCATTTCAGCATATATTTCTTCATTAGTTTTTTCGGCCATAATTAATTTTTGGAACCTCCTAAAATTTATTTATGTTTCATATATTGCGTTATATCTATAACTTCATTACCTTTAGACTCATCTAATACATCTTTGGTTGTATAATATAAATTCATTGGTGGAATATATTCTTCAAAATCATCATCATTGTCTGTTTCTATTTCATCATCATATGCCAGAGGTACAAATTCATGATTCAGCATTGCCTCAATAACCAATCCATTAAGAATAGCATTAAACTTAGGATTTGCAGGTCTAATTCCTGGTGATAACTCTTGCAACTGTCTATCAACTATTTCAGGAGATTTAATAAACACATACAGATCCTGAATGCTACACAATTTTTTATAAGCCTCTGTTGACATTGTGATCTCTACATCAACCATCTCCATAAATCAAACACCCCCAATAAATAGATATCATAGTATTGTGATGGTAAATATCGTCAATAATATTAGGTTCGACTAATTATTATTGGCGATTTGAAATCGCAAAAAATATTATAGGAGGTGATTCATTTTGGCTTTTATTAACCAAAATAATCAACAAAAGGAGACACATGCTAATACAAAGGGAATCCAGTTCTTCAATGTTAACGGATTCGAACCCAGCACATTAATTGTCAGCATGTGGAACCAGATGATCGCGTTAAGGATTCATCCGGCGAAAGAAAAATCTCAACAGACTAAGACCTCGGTCTATGACTATGATAGGTCTATTAACTTGGTATTAGATACTAAGGCAGCTTTATTGGCAGCTGACATTATACTGACTGAAGTATTACCGGCTGTCAAGGACGGTAAGGAGTGTACTAAAGGTATTCCTGTAGGTGGTTCATCTGCATTGATCATTTCATCCGGTGTTAAGAGAGCATCTGGTAATATCATTCCATATGTAATGATTGCCAGAAATATTAAACCGGGTACATTGTTACCTGATGAGACATTGAGTTATACGTTTAATCCAATGGCGGTATTAAATAATTATGATGGAACCCCTGGAAATACAGATTTCAATCCTCAAACATCACAGGTATCTTATCCTGGTGAACTGAAAGCATTTGGTATGATATTAAAACATCTGGCATTAGCTATTCTTGGTGGTGAATATCATGCGGGTCGTAACTTGAACAAGCGGTATGATGATAATGTGTTCCAGCTGTATAAACAGATTGCTGCTAAAAATGGATTAGATTTCTATTCTGGCAATAATAATGGATATAATAGAGGGCCCAGCGTATTTGGTTCCCCGGCAAACCATTCTGCAAACAACTTTACTTCTACGGCCGACGCCAAACCTGAAGAGGTTGGTAGTCTGGAAGAATTAGACTTAGATGCCTTTGGTGCATAATAAATGACTTTTAAACCGTCGGATATGATACGTAGATATTCGACGGTTTATTTTTTATGGTGGTGAAGAACATGGAACCTGTACAAAAACAGCAGATGACTAAACTTACACCCATGGAAGCAAAGTCCAGTAAATTGCTCATTGCATATGATGAGATAATGAAAATGCCTGGACTGTATATATTGAAGAAAATCCGTGATCAATATGTGGATAAGTTTGAACCGTTTATTCACACCGAGTTACTAAGTGAAATATCTGATAAAGATCTTCA
>JAEEGL016684991.1_pt1 | contig 14055 bp, 5 predicted proteins | sample 9134231 | NCBI WGS metagenome assembly JAEEGL01 (sample SAMN16246548, study PRJNA631951) | gut metagenome | biome: gut microbiome; feature: rumen; material: fiber-attached | host: Bos | place: Iran: Karaj | collected 2018-10
AAAGACGCTCCAATCGACGCGTCGAATCCTCTTGTCGGCGCCGCCGACGCGACGCCTGAAGAAAAGCCCGTAATCACCGCCGCGTCGCTCAACGCCAAGCGTTCCGTCGCGATCTCGTGGCAGGAGCTTGAACGAGATAAAAACAAACCGGCGTTCCAGGACGACAAAGAGCCCCCCAAGCCCGTCTTGCCCGTCGTTCCCGTCAATCCGGAAGATTTCGACGAAGACGAAAACGTCGGTATTTCCAACGCGTATTTCTCGTTCGACGACGTGTCGGTCGTCGTCATGGACGAATTCCATCAATTCGCCGACCCCGAGCGCGGCGTCGTCTGGGAATTCACGCTCGGTCTCCTCCCTCCGCACGTCCGCACGCTTCTCATCTCCGCGACCGTCGGCAACGCGACGGAATTCGCCTCGTGGCTACGCGCCACCGCCAATCGGCGCCTCGATATCGTCCAGACGAACGAACGAAAAGTGCCGCTCGTCTACGAATGGGTCGGCGATCGGCTCCTGACCGAACAACTCGAAGCGATGTGCGTCGGAACCGAAGAAGAACGGCTTATCCCCGCGCTCGTCTTCTGCTTCAATCGCGACGAATGCTGGTCGATCGCCGAGACGCTCAAAGGAAAGAACGTCGTCGACGCCGAGCGTCAGCGTCTTGTTTCCGAAGAGCTCAAACAATACGACATGTCCCAGGGCGCGGGGCCGAAACTTCGCACGTTTCTCGTTCGCGGAATCGGCGTTCACCACGCGGGGATTCTTCCCAAATACCGTCGAATCGTCGAAGCGCTCTTTCAGAAGAAACTTCTTTCGTTCTGCGTCTGCACCGAAACGCTCGCGGCGGGAATTAATCTTCCGGCGCGCTCGGTCGTGTTGCCGACGTTGTTGAAAGGGCCGTCGGGGGACAAACGACTCGTCGAATCGAGCGCCGCGCACCAGATGTTCGGTCGCGCGGGGCGTCCTCAATACGACTCCCAGGGCTACGTCTTCGCGCTCGCGCACGAAGACGACGTCAAAATCGCGCGCGCGATGGAAAAATACAACTCCATCCCCGAAGACGTCAAAGACCCCAAAATGCGCGAGGAAAAGAAAAAACTCAAAAAGAAGCTGCCCAAGCGCAGAACCAACGAACAATATTGGTCGGAAGCGCAATTCAACTGCCTAATTAACGGCGCGCCCGGCAAGTTGACGTCGCGCGGCCCGACGCCCTGGCGCCTGCTCGCGCATATGATCGAAGCGAATTCGGACGTCAAGCCGATCCGAACGCTCGTCGGACGCCGCCTCATGGGTCAAAAACGCCTCGAAGCGGCGCAGCGTTCGCTCGACCAAATGTTTCTGACCCTCTGGCGCGGCGGATTTATCAGGCTCGCGCCCAATCCGGCGTCGTACGGAATCCCCCCGACGGCGGAAGCGACCGCCGCGCTTCTGGCGCGTCGCCGCGAACTCAAAGAGAAAGCGCGCCGCTCTCAACCGTTCGGCGCGGGGCTGTTCGACGATTCGATTCTTAACGACGTTTCGCCCGACGAACAATACGATCCGGCGGTTTACGAGCGCGAAAAGGCAAGGATCGACGAACCGACGCCCGCGCCCGAGTGGAAACTCCCCGAAGGCATGGAAGTTCCCGAAGGATTCGATTTCTTCGGCGGCGGAGACCTGTTCGATCTCGAGGCGTTTGAGAACAACTCCGAGATTCCCGACGAGCCAAAAGAAGAAAAAGACGAGCACGAACCTGTCGAAAGACCGGCGCTTACGTTCGGAGGATCTTCAGACGCTCCGGACGAGCCGGAACAGGAAGAAAAGAAGTTCGACGTCAACGCCTTGCGCGAAGAGATTCGCGATCAGCTCGCGGCGTCGTATAAGGCGGCGCGCGCGTATCCGACGCCCAAACTCAAAACGCTCACGAGCCTGCGCGGCGTCAATCCAATCTACGGGGCGTTCCTTCTCGAACAACTTGGACTCGCGGACCGTCGGGAGCGTATTCAGGCGTTTGAGAGCCTTTTGGAAACGCCGGCGACGGTCGCAAGACATTTGCGCGTTCCGGGATTCAAAGAGCTGCCCCCCGGCGCGCTCGCCGAAGCGAGGCTCGACAAACAGCTCCTGCAATTAGGGCTCGCGTCGCTCAACGAACTTGTTCCCCGCACCGAGGAGGAACAGCGCCAATATTGGGAACGCCGCCGCTCGGGCGTTTTTTACGAGGAGCCCGAAGTCTACCTGATCTGTTTCGCGGAAAAACTCCGCCGACTGTTCAACTACCAGTATCCGGGCGTGTCGACGCGCATAACGCCCGTATGGGCGGCGGGCGAAATCGTCGACGATTTCAAGGGAGATTTCAACAAGTATATTCTGTCGAAGAATTTACAAAAACAGGAAGGCGTCGTTTTCAGACACCTGCTTCGCCTGATTCTCCTTCTGGAAGAGTTTGTTCCGCTCGAGCCGAAAGACTGTTCGCCGCTCCAGTGGCGCGCGGAACTCGAGGACTTGATCGAGCGACTTATTACGACGTGCCGCGCCGTCGACGCGTCGAGCGTGGAAGAAACGCTCGTTTATTCGAAAAAACCCGATTTACTCGAGCAAATTTAACCGTAGAATTTTGATTGTCGGCGCCGTTTGCCGTCGAATCGGTTTCGATACAGGCGACGCGACTTAACCACCGTCAAGACTTATCGTGATTGCGAAAGGCTTTAATATGACCAAACAACACGCCTGCGCGGCGCTCGTCGCGCTCGTCGCTTTAACCGCGCTGTTCGCCGGTTCGAACGCTCTTCGAGCCGACGAGGGCATGTGGCTCTATTCTAATCCCCCTCTCAAGCAAATTCAGGAAAAATACGGAGTCGAGCTTTCTCCGGAACTGCTCGAAAACCTCCAAAAATCGAGTTTGCGATTCGCGTCGTACGGAAGCGCGTCGTTTGTGTCTTCCAACGGGCTGATCATGACGAACCACCACGTCGGTCTGCGCACCGTAACGTCCCTGAGCACAAAAGAGAACAATCTTGTCGAAAAGGGATTTAAAGCGGAAAAATACGAAGACGAACTCAAGTGCCCCGGCCTTCAGCTCCTGTGCCTTGAAGAAATCGTCGACGTCACCGAACAGGTGGAAGCGGCGTCCGCCAACGCGACGAACGAAGAAGAATCCGCGTCCGCCCGCGCCGAATGCATTAAAAAGATCGAAAAAGACGCGAGCGCCGAAAAAGGCTTAAAATGCACGGTCGTCACGCTCTATCAGGGCGGACTTTATCACCTCTACTGCTACAAGGAATTCAACGACGTTCGCCTGGTCTTCACGCCCGAAGAGAGCGTCGGGTTCTTCGGCGGCGATCCGGACAATTTCGAGTATCCGCGCTACAACCTCGACGTCACCTTCTTCCGCGCCTACGAAAACGATCAGCCTTATCGTCCGAAACACTATTTGAAGTGGAGCGAAAAGGGCGCGATGGACGGCGATCTGACGCTCGTGTCCGGACATCCGGCGCGAACGAACCGCTACAACACTATCGCCGACCTGGAATATCAGCGCGACGTCTACTATCCGCACATGATGGAAAAATACCGACGCCGCGAAAACGCGTACACGATCTTCAAGTCGACGAGCACCGAAAACGCGCGCCGTATCGGAACCGATCTGTTTGGAATTCAGAACTCGCGTAAAAACAGGGGCGGCATTTTGCAGGGTCTGCAATCCGCCAACCTGATGCAACCGAAAATCGACGCGGAAAACGAACTGCGTCAACTCGCCAAAGAACGCGGCGTGATCGATTTCGAACAGGGCGATCCGTGGGAGAATATCGCCAAAGCCGTAAACGAATGGTCGGGGCTGTACCTCGCTTACGACCTGCTCGAAGCCAACGAAGCGTTCTTCGGCTGCTCGCACGTCAAACGCGGCCGCGCGATCGTTCGCTACGCGCTCGAAACGGCCAAGCCCGAAGAAGAACGCAAAGACAATTTCAAAGGCGACGAACTTCAGGCGCGCAAAAACGAACTTCTCGGCGGATCCGGCGAAGCGTACGACGATATCGTCATGATGAAATTAAGCGATTCGCTCAGCATGCTTTACGAACTCTCGCGTCCGGTCGAAGGGGGACGCGCGCTCGGAAACGTTACGATTAAACAAGACGATTTCAACTTGATTTACGGCGGACTTTCTCCCAAAGCGCGCGCGCTGCAGATTCTCAAAGAATCGCAAGTTTATAACAAAGAATACGTCGAACCGCTTCTCGACGGCGGACTTGACGCGCTCAAAGCGTCGACCGACCCCGCGATCCAAATCGCTCTCGCGATCGAGCCGATTTGCGGCGACCTGCGCGACGTCAATAAGAGAGTCGAAGAAGTCAAGCGTCAGGAATATACGAAAATCGCCAAGGCGCGCTTCGCCGTCTACGGAACCGACGTCTATCCGGACGCGACGTTCACGCTCCGCCTCTCCTACGGCAAGGCGTGCGGCTATCCGAACGACGAAGGGGTTCAATATCCCTACGCGACCAACGTCCAGGGCGCTTACGACCACGCCGCCGAACACAACTACGAAGATCCGTACGATCTCGCTCAGTCGTGGCGCGACGCGGAAGCCGAAGGACGCGCTCCCAAGGAGTCGCTCCTGAACTTCGTCTCCACCAACGACATCATCGGCGGCAACTCGGGCAGCCCGGCGGTCAATGCAAACGGCGAAATCATCGGGCTTATTTTCGACGGCAACGTCTACTCGCTCATCGGCAACTTCGCCTTTGAAGACGTTCAGATGCGCGCGGTGCTCGTTCATTCGCAAGCGATTCGCGACGTCGTCCGCGACGTCTATCAGCTCCCGCAACTCGCCGACGAACTCGGCAAGTAACGCGATTCTCGCGCGAACGGTCGATCGAGGCCGTTCGCGCTCCTTTTCCAACTTGGAACACACGGCGTTTTCAATGTCTAAACAACCTTATGTCGTTTTTGCCACCGGCAATAAAAACAAAGTCAAAGAAATGGCGAAGATCGTCGAGCCGACCGGCGTTCGAATGATCTCGCTCGCCGAATTTCCCGACGCGATCGACGTCGCGGAAGACGGCGCGACGTTCGGCCAGAACGCGCGCAAAAAGGCGTGCGAACAAGCCAAACATTTGCGCGAATGGACCCTTGCGGAAGATTCCGGAATTTGCGTCGACTACCTCGACGGCGCGCCCGGCGTCTATTCCGCAAGATTCGCCTGCGTCAATCGTTGCGACGACAAGCGCAACAATCAGCTTCTGCTCGAAAAGCTCGAAGGGGTTCCGTTCGACCAACGGACCGCGCATTATACGTGCCACATGGTTCTCGCCAATTCCGAAGGCGAAGTCGTGTTCGAGGCGGAGGAAATATGCCCCGGCCATATCCTGTTTCAGGAGCTCGGCTCCGGCGGATTCGGGTACGATCCGATGTTTCAGCCGCTCGGCTACGAAACGACGTTCGGCATGCTTCCCGCGGAAGTTAAAGCGCAGATCAGTCATCGCGCCAAAGCGACGAAAATACTCGTTCCGTACCTCGTTGACTTAGTCAAAGACAAAAGATTGCCGTTAAAACAATTCACTCGCTCGACTTCTTCGCAAAAGTGAGTCGGGCGCAACCGCTTATTGTTGATATCATGTCCGAATTTAATTTACACGAATATTGTCTCGACGTCGCGCAAAAGGCGAAAAAAGCCTCGCGCGCGCTTGCGGCCGTCTCGGGCGCGAAGAAAAACGAATGGCTTAACGTCTGCGCCGACAAACTCGTCGAACGAAAAGACGAAATCCTCGCGGAAAACGCCAAGGACCTTCAGGCCGCCAACGACGCCGGTTTGAAAGCGTCGATGATCGACCGTTTGACGCTCTCGGAGAAAACGCTTGCGGAAATGGCCAAAGCGCTTCGCGAAATCGCGGCGTTTCCCGATCCGATTGGAACGACGATCGGATCGACGATCCGCCCCAACGGGCTGGAAGTTCAAAAAGTGCGCACGCCCATCGGCGTCGTCTTCTTCACCTACGAATCGCGTCCGAACGTAACGACCGACGCGGCGGCCATCTGCGTCAAGAGCGGCAACGCGGTCGTGCTGCGCGGCGGCAAAGAGGCGTTTCATTCGAACGTCGTTCTCGGCAAAGTCCTGGCGGACGCGGCGCGCGAAGTCGGGATTCCCGAACACGCGGCCCAACTTCTCGAAACGACCGACCGCGACGCCGTCGACGAATTCCTGCATTTGCCGGAATATATCGACGTCGCGATTCCGCGCGGGGGCGCGTCGCTCATCACGCGCGTTACGCAAGAGGCGCGCATGCCGGTAATCAAGCACTTCGCCGGCAACTGCCACGTCTATATCGACGAATTCGCCAACCTCGACGTCGCCGAAAAGGTCCTGCTCAATTCGAAATGTCAGCGTTTGGGCACGTGCAACACCGCCGAATCGCTCGTCGTTCATTCGAATATCGCGCGCGAGGCGATTCCGCGCCTGCTCAAAGCGCTTGCGGACAAGGGCGTCGAAATTCGCGGCGACGCGGCGACGCGCGCGCTTTCCCCCGAAGTCGACGTCAAGCCCGCGACCGAAGACGACTACTACGCCGAATATCTTGCGGCGATTATCTCCGTAAAAGTCGTCGACTCGATCGACGAAGCGATCGAGCATATCAACGAGCACAGCTCCGGCCACACTGAAGCGATTGTTTCGCGCGACGTTACGGCGATTAAGAAATTCACGACGTCGATCGACAGCGCGGCGATTACCGTCAATTCGAGCACGCGGCTCCACGACGGCGGTCAATTCGGGCTCGGCGCCGAAATTGGGATCAGCACCGACAAGTTCCACGTCCGCGGTCCGTGCGGCGTCAACGAGCTTACCAGCTATAAATACGTCGTTTACGGAGACGGCGCTATTCGAGAATAACGCTCCTCAAAACGCGTCGCCGACAAGTTCCCGGTTCGGCGGCGCGTTCGTTCTCTCTTTCGGCCGCTCCCGCCCTTCCTCTTTGATTTCAAACGCTCGCAAGGACCGTTCGCATGACGTCTTCCGACCGTCGTCGCCGTTCGAAAAATCGACCGTCTTCTCTTCCGACCAACGACTTGATTCGACAAGCGCAACGCAAGTTGGACCAAGTCTTTTTGTTCGATAAAGAGCCCCTGCGCAATCGATTGAATCGACTTTGGCAGGAGTACGGAGCGACGTCGGCCCAAAAGAAGTCGGAAGAGTCGAAACACGACGAAAAACGTTCCGCCGAAACGAAAACCGACGATCAGGCGACGCTCGACTGGAAAAAGCGAGCGCAGGAGCTCCTGCTCGACTGCGACGTCTCGATTGAAAAAGTCGCCAAAAGGCGCGCGGCGATTCCCAAACTCGTCTACGACCCCGAATTGCCGATCTTCGAACGAAAAGACGAAATTAAAAAGCTGATCGACGAGAATCAAGTCGTCGTCGTTTGCGGGGAGACGGGAAGCGGCAAATCGACGCAGCTTCCTAAAATATGTCTGGAACTCGGATTAGGCGCGCGTGGAATGATCGGACACACGCAGCCCCGGCGCATCGCGGCGCGCTCGATCGCGCAACGCGTCGCCGACGAGCTTGGCGTTCCCCTGGGACAAGGCGTCGGGTACAAAATCCGCTTCACCGACGAGACGTCCGAATCAACGTACGTCAAGTTGATGACCGACGGGATCTTGCTCGCGGAATCGCAGACGGATCGGTTCTTCAATCGCTACGAGGTTATTATCGTCGACGAAGCGCACGAACGCTCGCTCAACGTCGACTTTCTGCTGGGCATGCTCAAGCGCGTCCTGCGTCGTCGTCGCGATCTCAAATTGATTATCACCTCGGCGACCATCGACGCGGAACGGTTCGCCCGGCATTTTGCGACGGTCAAAGGCCCCGCGCCGATCGTAACCGTTTCCGGAAGAACGTATCCGATCGAAATTTTGTATCGCCCGGTCGACGAGCTCAAAGAGCGGCGCGAAGAGGCGCGACTGCTCGGAGAAGGAAACGCGACGCAGAACCGAACGCGCGACCTTGACGACGAAGACGCGTTCGACGCGACGCTCGTCGACGCCGTCGACGAACTCGCGCGGCGCGGCAAAGGGGACATGTTGATCTTCATGCCGACCGAACGCGACATTTTCGACACGGCGAAACTCCTCAAAGGCCATGCGATTCCGGGCGACGACGCGGCGCGCAAGACGTTGATTCTTCCCCTTTACGCGCGACTCCCGTCCGACGAACAGCAGAAAATCTTCGGCAAAATTCCGCATCGAAAAATCGTGATCGCGACCAACGTCGCGGAGTCGTCCCTGACGGTGCCCGGCATACGCTACGTGATCGACACGGGCACGGCGCGTATCAGCCGTTATTCCGCGCGTTCGAAGACGCAGCGTCTGCCGATCGAGCCGATCTCCCAGGCGTCCGCCGACCAGCGCGCGGGGCGTTGCGGCCGCGTCGGGCCGGGCGTTTGCGTTCGTCTGTACAGCGAGCGCGACTACCTGCAGCGCCCGCGATACACGACTCCTGAAATCCAGCGCACGAACCTCGCGTCGGTCATCTTACAGACCAAAGCGCTGCGACTTGGCGAAGTCTCCGTCTTTCCGTTCATCGACCCGCCCAGCCGCGCGTCGGTGGAAGACGGGTTCAAAACTCTTTACGAACTCGGCGCGGTCGACGATAAAAACGAATTGACGCCTATCGGCAAGACGTTGAGCCGCTTGCCGTTAGATCCGCGCATCGGCAGAATGTTGCTCGCCGCCGATAAAGAAGACGCGCTGCGCGAAACGCTCGTTATCGCCGCCGCGCTCGAGATTCTCGATCCGCGCGAACGTCCCCGCGAAAAGCAGGAGGCGGCGGACGCGAAACACGAACAGTTCCTCGACGAAGACTCCGACTTCCTTTCGTACCTGAAGCTGTGGGACTTTTGGCAGGGGCTCAAAGAGAAACTCTCGAAAAACCAGCTACGCAAAGCGTGTCGCGAGAATTTCCTGTCGTACAATCGCATGAAAGAATGGTCGGAAATTTACGTCCAGATCCAGCAAATGGTTCGCGAACTTGGACTTAAACAACACGCGCGCCGCGACGACTACAACGCGATTCATCGATCGGTTCTCACGGGGCTTCTCTACGGAGTCGCCGTCAAATCGGAAGTCGGAAGCGAGTATCGCTCGACGAATTCCGGAAAATTCCTCGTTTGGCCCGGCTCGGGCGTCAAGAAGAAGCCCGAATGGATCGTCGGCGCCGAGCGACTCGAAACGTCGAAGTCGTATATGCGAACCGTCGCGAAAATCGACCCCGCGTGGATCGAGGAACTCGGCGGAAAACTGATCGTCAAAACGCGCCGCGACCCGTTTTGGAGCCGTGAAACCGGCTACGTTCACGCGTACGAAAAAACGACGCTTTACGGCTTGACGATCGTGCCGCGCCGACGCGTCAATTACGGCCCGATCGACCCCGTCAAGTCGAGGGAGATCTTTATTTACGAAGCGCTCGTCAATCGCGATTTCGACTGTTCCCTTCCTTTCTTCGAACACAACGTTCGCGTCTACGAAGAAGCGGAATCGTTGCGCGACAAGTTGCGCAAGTACGATTTTGTCAAGTCGTTGGACGCTATTTACGAATTCTACGACGCGCGCCTGCCCAAAGACGTCTACGATTCCGTCACGCTCAAGCGCTGGTATAAACGCGCGTCTTCGGAAGAACGTAAGTCGCTCTTTGCGACGTTGCCCGATTTCTGCTTCGCCGAAGACGTCGACGAAACGACCGCCCAGGCGTTTCCCGACTCGTTCGCGCACGGCGACTCGACGCGCTATCCGCTCGAATACGCGTTTAAACCCGGCGAGGAGAACGACGGCGTCACGCTCGTAACGCCGATCGAAGGTTTGCGCCAACTTGACGCGCGCCGTCTCGGCTGGCTCGTCCCCGGCTTGCTCGAACAGAAAATCGTCGCGCTGTTGAAATCGCTTCCCAAAGAGATCAGGCGCGAACTCGTTCCGGTTCCGGACACGGCGCGGGAAATAGCGCGAAAACTAGATTTTGGCGAAGGCGCGCTCGACGAGATTTTAGCGCGCGAAGTGTCGCGTATTTCCGGAAAATTGACGACCGCAAACGATTTCGACGAATCGAAACTGCCCGTCGAACTGCGTTTTAACGTCAAAATCGTCGACGACAAGGGCGAAACGCTCCTTGAAGGACGCGACGCGAACGAGCTACGCGAACGACTCGGCGTCGAAATGAACCGCTCGATCGAATCGGCGGTCGATCCGAAATGGAATCGCGACGGGCTGACAAAATGGGATTTCGGAACGCTTCCGGATTTCGTTTCCATAACGCGCGGCGGCGTGACGGTTTCCGCGTATCCCGCTCTTTGCGACCCTCGTTTTCTAACCGACGATTTTTCCCCGAAATCCGAACATGCCAAAACGCTGTCGCTGCGCCTGTTCGACTCCAAAGACAAAGCGCTGCGCAACGCGTTCTTAGGCGTCGCGCGAATGTTTACGCTCGACAATATGCGCGATTTGAGAACTCAAGCGCGCTATATTCCTCAAATAGAGAGAATGCGCGTGTGTTCGACGACGATTCCCGAATTCGACGTCGACATAGCCGTCGCCGAAACGATCGGCTTGCGCGCGTTGGAGTTGGAAATAACCTCCCTGCCCAAAGACGAAGGGGAGTATAATCGTCTCGCAAAACGAGGTCGGGAACGAATCGGGCTGGCGGTCCAGGACGTTACCGGCTGGATCACGCGTTTTATCGACGGGTATCACGAAGCGCGTTTGGAAGTCGAACGACGCCGAAAAGGCCCGGCGGACGCCGTCTGCGTCGACGTCGATCGGCAAACGAGCCGTTTGCTCGCCCCGAGATTCTACCTGACGACGCCCTGGGAACAGCTCAAAGAATACCCGCGCTACTTCAAGGCGATCGTCGCGCGACTGGAAAAATGGTCCAACGGCGGCGCGCAGACGGACGCGCAGTACGCCGCGGAGCTCGAAGAGTACTGGACGCGCTACGAAGAAGCGACCCGGCGCGCGGAAGCGTTGGGCGTCCTCGTCCCCGAACTGGAAACGTTCCGCTGGGCGATCGAGGAATACCGCGTCTCCCTCTTCGCGCAACGCCTGGGAACCGCGATCAAAGTCTCGCCCGTCCGCCTGGAAAAAATGTGGGATAAAATCGTTTTTTGATCGATTTTACCCCAAAAGTATTCGCCAAAACGCCCCAAAAGTGTTCGGCTAAATACCGCAAAAGCGTTCGGCAAAACGCCCCAAAAGTATTCGTCAAAATACCGCAAAAGTATTCGGCGCTATTGACGCGGCTTATGTTTAACGTTACAATGAACGGCGTAACGTTATAACAACGAATCAGGAGAAAATCCTATGCGGGATTACATTCCTCGAATATGCGACGAAGAGCTTTTGTTAAAACTCGAAGCGTTTGGAGCCGTTCACGTCGTCGGTCCGAAATGGTGCGGAAAAACCACGACGGCGAAGCGATTTGCCAAAAGCTTCATTGAAATGCAGGATCCGGACAAACGCGACACATATCTGGAAACTGCGAAAGTCAAGCCGTCCAATCTGCTTGTCGGCGACAATCCGCGCCTGATCGACGAATGGCAAATCGCGCCTAATCTTTGGGACGCCGTGCGCGTTTCCGTCGATCGCCGAAACGAAGACGATCTCTATATTCTCACGAGCTCCAATTCAATCGACCGCTCGGAGATCATGCACACCGGGACGGGCCGAATCGACACGCTGGTCATGTATCCGATGAGTCTGTTCGAAAGCGGGGAATCCAACGGAACAGTCTCGCTGAAAGAATTGTTCAATACCGGCGAACTGCCGGAGGGAGAGTGCGTTTCTCAACTTTCCGTCGACGATCTGATTTTTGCCGCTTGTCGAGGGGGTTGGCCGTCGTCGTTGCGCAAAAAGAGCAAAAAAGCGCGACTTCTGGTCGCTCAGAGCTATTTTGAGGGATTGTGCCGGGAAGACGTCTCCAATATGGACGGAGTCAGTCGCGACGAAACGGCGACGAGACTGATCCTTCGATCGTACGCGCGAAACGTCTCCACCCTGGCGTCGAATCGTTCAATTATTCGCGACGTCAACGCCAACTACGAAATCGGGGACACGACGTTCTACGAGTACGTGAAGGCGTTGAAAAAGCTGTACGTCATTCAGGACGTAGAAGCGTGGAGCCCCGCCATTCGCTCCAAAAGCTCGATTCAGGCGTCCGACAAAAAAGAATTTGTCGATCCTTCCCTGGTCGTCGCGGCGCTCGGCGTCGAGCCGGAATATTTCAATCTTGACCTCAAGACTTTCGGTTTTATCTTCGAAACGCTTTGCATCCGGGACCTTAAAATCTATTCCAACGCGTTAGGGGGCCGCGTTTCCTACTATCGCGACCGATACGGGCTGGAAGCGGACGCGGTTCTTCGCCTCCGCGACGGACGCTACGCGCTCATCGAGTTCAAACTCGGCTCGGCGGACGTCGACGAAGGCGCTCGACACTTGCTGGAAATCGAACGACTCGTCGCGGCGTACAATGAGAAAGAAAAGCAAGTTCGGTTGCGCGCTCCCGACCTAAAAATCGTTATTACCGGAACGGAATACGGCTATCGCCGCCCGGACGGCGTTTTTGTCATACCAATTGGAACGTTGCGAAATTAAACGGCCCCACAAGCGCGTCGTTTTAGTTATAATATAGGGGACAAGGTCGTTAGAGAACGAGCGGTTCGTTCCGCGATCGGAGTGTCGTCGCGCGAACCGCGCGACGTCGACGTTAAAGGAAATCGTCATGAGAAATGATTATTTGCACGTTTGCGTTCTGTTGGACGCTTCTGAATCGATGAACGCGCTGCGAGACGCGGTTCGCTTCTCGTTAAACGAGTTCCTGGGCGGTCTTCGATATCAATTTGGCGCGTTGACGCTCGTCGATCTCTATCAATTCTCGGAAAATTGCCGTCAGACGGCGGACGACCTCGATTTGAACAAGATTTCCTGGGACGACCTTCAAAGCGCGCTCAATTGCGAATACGCGGGCGGGACGGCGCTTTGCGATTCCCTTTGCTTCGCGATCGACGCTTTTGGCGAAAAACTCAAAAACCTTCAGGAACACGAACGACCACAGCGCGTTATTTTCGCCGTCGTCACCGACGGGGCCGACAATTTCAGCCGCGAGTTCTCGCTCGCCGACGTCTGGACGCGTATCGCCAGACAATCGTACGCGTACAGCTGGGAATTCGTCTATTTGGCGAAAAAAGCGAACGATCTTCGCGAGCATTGCGAATTGACCGAAAAAACGCTAAGTCGTCCGGAAGAGACGGCGGCGGCCGAGGAGGCAGAGCCGATCGTCGACGCTTCAATCGACGAACAGCCGAACGAACAGCCCGAAGACGACCGACGCGCCGACCAAAGCGCGATCGAAGCGAGGTTCGACGCGTATCTCGAACGCGCGGAATCGGAAGTGGAAACGATCGCGCAAATTGAAGAGCTGGTCTCGGGCTCCGACGACGCATTGGACGACGAGTTCGACGACGACGAGTCGGAAAGCGTCGAAGAGCTCCGCGAGGAAGCGCCGCGCTCCGACGACGAAATCGAAGAACAAGGCGACGCCGCCGAAGACGAGGACGGCGACGAAGAAATCAACGCCGTCTTTCTCCCCGACGCCGATCCCCTTCAAAGCGTCTCTGAAATCGTCGGTTTGACCGCAAGCAGTCTTGTTCCCGAGTTTCCCAAACTCAAAACTTTAGAAGAGGTTTTGAACGACTACGCCGACGTCGACGACGAAGAGATTCCCTACAGGAGCGACGACGACCGGGTCGAACAAACGGCCCCGGAAACTGCAATCGAAACCGACGTCGAGGAAGAAAACGCGGAGGACGACGTCGACGAAACAGCGACTGCCGAAGAAGAAAACGTTGAGGAAGACGAAACAGACGAAGTCGTCGACGAAGCGGAGATTGACGAAGAAGAATCGGATAGCGACGAGGAAATAACCGAGGAAGACGAAAACGTCGACGAAGCAGAGATAGACGGCGACGACGACGACGACGAAGAAGAAGAAGAAGAAGAAGAAGAAGTCGACGAAGCGGAGATTGACGAGGAAGAATCGGAAGT
>JAEEGL010523644.1_pt1 | contig 14054 bp, 13 predicted proteins | sample 9134231 | NCBI WGS metagenome assembly JAEEGL01 (sample SAMN16246548, study PRJNA631951) | gut metagenome | biome: gut microbiome; feature: rumen; material: fiber-attached | host: Bos | place: Iran: Karaj | collected 2018-10
CGAAATCCCGGATCCAGTTCATGGAAACTAGCATTGGTTTGTCCTCTTTCTACAGAATTATGTTGTATGCCCTTGCAAGCAAGTGTTAAAACTTCGAGACATCATCTCGGCAAAGCCGAGATGCCGCTCTCGTAAAAATGCCCTTGCAAGCAAGCATTTTTACTTCGAGACGAATTGACACAGGGCGCTAAGGTCGCCTTCGTTAAAGACCCGGATGTCACTGACACCGTATTTCATCATGGCAAGACGGGTCAGTCCCAGGCCGAAGGCAAATCCCGTGTACTCAAAGAGATCTTCATCCGTATTGATACCGCCCAGTTTTAAAACGTTGGGATGGATCATGCCGCAGGGGCAAAGCTCCAGCCATCCGGAATTCTTACAGGTGGGGCATCCCGATCCGCCGCAGTTCAGACACTGGATATCCAGTTCGAAACCGGGCTCCACAAAGGGGAAGAAACCGGGCCTTAATCTTACCGTCACTTCCCGTCCGAAGACTTCCGAAAGCATGGTCTTCATGAAGTAGATCAGGTTGGAAATGGAGATATCCTTATCCACCATGACGCCTTCCATCTGGAAAAAGGTGTTTTCGTGGGAAGCATCGATGGCTTCGTTCCGGAAGCACCGTCCGGGGAACACCGCACGGATGGGGCGTCCCTCTTTTTTGAGCCGGTCTCCGTACTTGCGCAGGATGGCATTCTGAGCCGCGGATGTATGTGATTTTAGCAGCTGATTCTTTGCGGAAATGTAATAGGTATCCTGCATATCCCGGGCAGGATGGAACTTCGGGATGTTCACGGCTTCGAAGCACTCGAAATCCGTAACGATCTCTTTGTAATCCTCCACATCAAAGCCCATGGATTCAAAGATATCCTCCAGTTCCCGCTGTACCAGGGTGATGGGATGATAACTGCCGCAGAGAAGATCCGAAGGCATGCTCTCGTCATAGCTTTCGGTACTCTCGATCAGAAGCTTTTCCGCCGCCCGGTTCAGTTCCTCTTTCTTCTCTTCGAAACGTGCCGTCACTTCCTGTTTAAAGGAATTGATCATGGCTCCCGCTTCTTTTTTCTGTTCATTGGGGATCCGGGACAATTCCTTCATCAGATCCTGGATCGCGCCCTTTTTTGACATAAAGGAAAGCCGCAGGTCTTCCAGATTCTGTAATTCCCGAACCTGGGACAGTTTCTGCTCAAATTCCTTTTTCAGTGATTCGATTCTTTCTTTCATGATCGCGATATCTCCGTATTAAGATTGTATGCTTGGGGTATCTGCGCCACCTACGGGCGTTTTTGCGCGAAATAACCGCCTTTCCCATTTTGTCCCTTTATGGGTATAAAGTCAAGATAAATCCTTGCTTCTTGCGCCCTTTTCCGCCTTTTTCTTCCTGCGATATTTTTTTACCGAATTGACTCCCACATTAATGACGGGCCTGTAGATCCGGTTCAGATAAGCCCCGAACATCACCAGCGTAAATCCGGCATAGAACCAGAACAGCAGGAAGATCACGGCCATCAGGCTCCCGTAGGCGGAAAACCCGTTAAAGACATCAATATAGACACTGTAGAACCAGGTGATGGCCGCCCAGCCCACGGAGGCGATGAGCGCTCCCGGAAGGGACAGGATGAGACGCTGTCTCTGTGCAGGGAGAAAGGCATAGGCAAGATCCAGCACCACCGTCATCACGGCCACCAGGATGATGTTTCTTGTAAAGGCAAGCCAGTTCAGTGCCTCGGCCAGAATGGGATAATGAAGATCGATCAGGTCGTAGATGGATCTTCCGAATACCACCAGCACCATGGAAATGATGATCACCGCAAGGAGCAGCACGGTATAGATGGTGGAGATCCCCCGCAGCACAAAATAATTCCGCCTCTCCTCCAGCTTCAGGATCCCGTTTAAACCTCTCGTCAGCCCCAGGATCCCCATTCCGGCGGTCCACAGGGTCACGATGGCGGTGATGGGGATCATCTTCCCCGTGCTTTTGTAGATATTATCAATGACACCTTCCACAAAAGGATCGATGCCGTCCGGCATGATCTTCAGAATCATGGAGATGAATTCCTCTTCCGTAAAAGGAAGGTAAGGGATCAGAGAGCAGAAAAACATCAGCATCGGAAAAACGGACAGAAAAAAGAAAAACGCCACCGACGAGGAAAAAGCCTGGATATTATTGTTGTTCATCTCCCTCGAAAAATCGATGAGGGCTCTGATCTTCCGCTTCATGACCGCAGATCGTGCTCCGTAAAAGATGTCCGAAAGGGTACTTTTCGGCATAAAAGAAACAGCGTCACCGCTGCTTCTTTTATAACCCCCAAAACATGAAGAACCTGTCTTTTGACTCCTAGCCATGCTAGGTGGGTGACCGCACACACACGTTTGTCTTCCACTGCATATAGCCCGTAGGGGCAGGAGGCCTGACAGCTGTGTGTAGATTTAGGAATCCCTTTTAAAGTATCTGTAGGTTCAAAAATAACAAGTATCTTTCACGCTTCAGGTTAAACATATTATACCGTATGTTATACAAAAATACAATGTGTTTTAACCCGAATCACCGGCCCGTGATCCCCACATAATCCGTATCCGACATGATGGGCTTGTATGCCGGGCGGATGATCTTGCCGTTATTGGCAAGTTCTTCCATCCGATGGGCGGACCATCCCACGATCCTGGCAATGGCAAAGATGGGTGTATACAGTTCCAAGGGCAGATCCAGCATGCTGTAAACAAAACCGGAATAAAAATCCACATTCACGGATACGCCCTTATACATCTTACGCTCTTCCCGAATGACCATGGGTGCCAGTTCTTCCACCAGGGCATACAGCTTATATTCGTTTTCCAGGCCTTTTTCAATGGCCAGTTTTTCAACGAAGGATTTAAAGATCACCGCTCTCGGATCCGATTTGGAATAAATGGCATGACCCACGCCGTAGATCAGGCCGGAACGGTCAAAGGCCTGCTTGTTCAGCAGTTTCTTAAGATACGCGCGAACCTCCTCTTCGTCTGTCCAGTCCTTCAGCTCCCGTTTCATCACATCGAACATCTGCACCACCTTGATGTTGGCGCCGCCGTGTCTGGGCCCTTTTAAGGAGCCGATGGCAGCCGCGATGACGGAATAGGTATCGGTCAGCGAGGAAGATACCACATGGGTGGTAAAGGTGGAATTATTACCGCCGCCGTGCTCCATATGAAGTACCAGTGCCACATCCAGAAGCCTTGCTTCAAGAGGCGTGTAACTGCTGTCCGGACGCAGGATATGCAGGATATTCTCGGCCATGGACAGTTCCGGTACCGGCCGGTGGATATAAAGACTCGCTCCGTCATGGTAATGCTTATAAGCCTGATATCCGTAGATCGAAAGCATCGGGAATAAAGAGATCAGCTGCATGGACTGTCGAAGCACGTTGGGAAGCGAAGTGTCGTCCGCATGATCGTCGTAGGAATACAGGGTCAGCACCGACCGGGCCAGGGTATTCATCATATCCTTGGAAGGGGCTTTCATGATGATATCCCGCACAAAGCTTGTGGGCAGCGAACGATAGGAAGAAAGCACTTCCGAAAAGCGCTGAAGTTCCTTTTTGTCCGGCAGTTCGTCAAAAAGGAGCAGATAGGTGATCTCCTCAAATCCGAACCGGTTTTCTCTCGTAAATCCGTTTACCAGATCACGGATATTGTACCCTCTGTAAAATAATTCCCCGTGACAGGGAACTTCCTGTCCGTCTATGATCTCCTTTGCTCTGACATCGGAGATATGGGTGAGCCCCGCAAGTACACCCTTACCGTTTAAGTCCCGCAGTCCCCGTTTTACATCATATCGGATAAAGAGATCTTCATCGATGACATCCGACCGCCGGCTTTTTTCGGATAATTCCTGAATATAGGGGGTAATCTGTGAAAAATAAGATGCGTCCATAGTTGCCTCCTGTATTGTTTTCTGAATGGTTCGTTTTATAATGCTTCCAGCATGGCACCGCTCTTAACGGTTTCGATCTCATAATCCAGGGTGATACTGGGATCATTCATGCTCTCAAGGAACATGGCACGGATCCGCTCCGCCACCTTGCGTCCGTTCTCCAGGCTGGCATCCATGAGGATCACCACATACTGGCAGCTTCCGCACTTGGTAGCCACATCGCCCTTGCGCAGATGATTGGCCACCGCATCCCCGAGGGAATTGATATAATCGTTCTCTTCATCCAGCACTTTCCCTTCCACGTCAAGGGAGAACAGAACGATCTGAACCTCTTGACTCTTACGGTCAATGTATCTGGCAACAAAACGATAGATCTTTTTGAAACCGTCATAGGAAACCTTGTAAGCTCCTTCGTTTTCATCATGTTCGCTGATGAGTCTCTGAAGCTGGAGCAGATTGATCTTATTGTTCTCTTCCTCGAATTCGTCACGGGAATTGTTCATGCTGTCATAGAAATGATATCCCCGTTTTCCGTTCTGTTTTACGAAGTAAAGGGCTTTGTCAGCATTGGCGTAGAGGGTCATGAAATCGGTACCGTCTCCCGGCCGCATGGTAATGCCGATGGAAACGGATACATGATAGTCACTGTAATCCGACAGCAGGTCGCTGATCTCGAATTCCGAAGTGGCGATGAGACGTCTTGCGATGCCCCTCACTGCTTCACGGTCATCTTCCCCTTCCAGATAAATGGCGAATTCGTCTCCTCCCAGCCTGCAGACGATATCCTTATCGGAAATGATCTCTTCAAAGACCCGGGCGAGACGTACAAGAACGGAATCTCCCACAATATGCCCGTAATTGTCATTGACCTTTTTGAAATTATCCAGGTCAAGGATCATAAAAGCTCCCAGCGCATCGTTATCCAGACTTTCGATCCTGTTTTCCAGGGTCTTTCTGGTGGAAAGGTTCGTCAGTGCATCCTTGTTGGCAGCACCCCTTAATTCCTTTTTCTCATCCTGCATGGAAAGGATCTTGTCGATCCTGGCTTTCATGATCTGAGGTTCAAAAGGCTTATGCAGAAAATCCATGGCCCCCATGGAAAGTCCGTTCAATTCTTTGGCATTATCGTATTCCGCGGTGAGAAAGATCACCGGGATATCAGCCCACATGGGATTTTTCTGGATCGTCTCGAAAACCTCGAACCCGTTCATGCCCGGCATATTGATATCCAGCATGATCAGATCGGGGGTGATCTCATTCAGCAGAAGGAGTGCCTGTTTTCCGGATTTGGCCGTGGAGATCTTATAATCCTTGCGCAGTACCTCTTCCGCAAGGACCAGATTGGTCGCCACGTCATCTACCATCAGAATGTGTTTCATATGCCCAAAATCTCCATAACCTGTGACTTCATAGCCTCTTTGTCGCATACTCTTTCATGCAGCACCGGTGCATTTCTTATGGATGACACCGCTTTGGGGATCTCAACCCCGGACAGTTTTTCCAGTTCATCGGCCAGCGTGAAATCATCTTCTTCCGGACGTTCCCTTCCCTCGATGGCGCGCATAACGCTTCTGGTAAACTTATAGGGAGAAGCCGTGGAAGCGATGATGGTGGTCCTTTTGTCTCCCGTTTCTTCCACATATTTACGATGAACGGCGGATGCTACGGCCGTATGGGTATCGATCACATAGGAAGTACGGTCATAAAGTCTCCTGATCTCGGCAAAGGTCTCTTCCTCCGTGGCATATCCGCCGCAGAAGGAAGACAGACGTTCCTTCATCTCCTCCGAGATCTCATAGCATCCTTCCCGGATCAGGCTTTCCATAAAGGCACGGTTCTTGTCCGCGTCAAAGCCTGCGATCTCATAGATCAGTCTTTCCAGATTGCTGGAGATCAGGATATCCATGGAAGGGGAGCTGGTAAGGCGGAACTGTCTGTCCCTTTTATCGTAGGTCCCGGTGGTAAAGAAATCGAAAAGAACCTTGTTTTCGTTGGATGCGCAGATGAGTTTCTCAACGGGAAGTCCCATCTTTTTGGCATAATATGCTGCCAGAATATTGCCGAAATTACCGGTGGGAACCGTAATGTTCACCTTTTCTCCGGAGGATATCTTCTCTTCCTTTAAAAGTCTGGTGTAGGCATAGACATAATAAACGATCTGGGGCACCAGACGTCCGATGTTGATGGAATTGGCGGAGGAAAACTGATATCCTTTGGCTGCAAGAGCCTCCTTCAGTCCCTCATCTCCGAACATGGCCTTCACGCCGTTCTGAGCATCGTCAAAATTACCGGTGATCCCGATAACGGAAGTATTGTCTCCCTTTTGAGTCACCATCTGACGTTCCTGAATGACGCTGACACCGTTCTTGGGATAAAAGACGATGATCCTGGTACCGGGGACATCCGCAAACCCCGCCAGAGCGGCCTTACCGGTATCACCGGAGGTGGCGGTCAATATCACGATGGTGTTGCTGATCCGGTTCTTTCTGGCCGCAGTGGTCAGAAGATGGGGAAGAATGGAAAGTGCCATATCCTTAAAGGCAATGGTGGCGCCGTGAAACAGTTCCAGATAATAGGAACCGTCGGCTTCCGCCAGCGGAACGATCTCCGGCGTATCGAATTTATCGTCATAGGCATGATCAATACATGCTTTTAATTCTTCTTCCGTAAAATCCGTGAAGAACAGGGACATCACCGCGTAGGCAACCTCCCGGTAGGACATATTGCCCAGTTCCTCCAAAGAGATCCCAAGTTCCGGAATATGATCCGGCACATAAAGACCTCCGTCCGGTGCCAGGCCGCGTAAAATGGCGACGGAGGCATCGATCCCTTCTCCTTTGCTTCTGGTGCTTTGGTATTTTACAGACACGTCCGTATCTCCTTTTTCACAGATTTCTCCCGCTTTCATTGCAAGCCTTAAAAGACCGCAAAAAGGCTAAAATATTTTAACATATTTTACTTTGCAAGGCAAGTTTACGCATCGGGAAAAGATGTGCTATGATAACTTTATGAAGCAAAATCTGCGAGGGGTCTCCGAAGCCAGAAAAAAAGACGGGACCCTGTATTATCGTTCATCAATCACACACAGGAACAAGCATATCTCCCTGGGAAGCTTCGACAATCCCGGAGATGCCCATTCCGCCTACTGGGAAGCCGCCATCCTTCTTACCAAAAAGGATCTTACCATCGAAAGCTATTCCCCGGAACGGCTTCTTCCCTACCGGAAATGGGTGATCCTGATCAACTTCCGTGACAACGATCTATATATCACGGCCCCGATCTATCTGAAGACCAATTATTTCGAATATCATCTGGAACCCGGCTATGTACTGAAATTTTCCACCGATGATCTGTTTTATTATTCCAAAAAACAGATCATGCGGCGGGGCCGGCACTTTTTCGTGGCGGATTACGGAATGCAGGTGAACATCCTGAACCGGTACGGCATCAAGAACTATGCGGTTCCCGGCAGGGACTTCCATTTCATCAACGGAGACGATCTGGATTTCCGTTACGAGAACATCAGGATCGTGAACCGTTATCACGGCGTCACCTATAAGCTCTCTCCCCGGGGGCCCGAATATACCGCCCGGATCCATATCATCGGCAATTACACCATCGGACGGTATCCTTCCGAGATCGAAGCGGCCATCGCCTATAACAAGGCCATTGATCTGTTAAGGGAAAACGGACTGAACAAAAATTATGCCCCGAACTATATCGAAGACATCTCTCCGAGCCGTTATGCCGATATCTATTCTTCCGTGAAGATCGCCAAAAAGGTACGGGATTACCGTCCCGAATAATCTACGAAACTGATCAGATAAGATGCTTTATTTTCAATGCCGGGGATCGTTACCCCGGTATTGTATTTCCATAATTTGTACCGGTAGGGATAGGAAGGCATATTGCCGGTATCGAAAAGCCAGACATCATAGGTCTTAAGCACCGTGTCCGGAATGATCTCATGAAGCAGGAACCGTTCGGTTCCGCAGATCATGGGGGTATAGCCGTAGCCCCGCAGTTCGCTCAAAAAGGCATCCATGATCCGGGTACGGTCTTCCATGGACAGCGCATCCGTTCTGGATGCGGTATTGGGACTCCCCTCGTAAAGATAGGCAACGGGATAGGTGATGCTGTAATCCTTGGACACGTCCATACAGCAATGGGCCTCTTCGATGGCTTCCTCCGGACTTACGGCCCGGGAGGAAAAGTACAGACCGATCTTCAATCCTGCCTGGGTCGCTCCCCGGATATTACGTTCAATTGCATTATCTATGAGACAAAGTCCGCTGTCATACCCCCGGAATCCCACTCTGAGCATGACAAAATCCACGCCGTTATTTCTCAGGGTATCGAAATCCACCGCACCGGAGTCCTGAGAGATCTCCACCCCAAGTTTTGAAGCACCGTCTTCGGCGGATTCATAACTCATCTTATCATTGACGACTTTGATCTTCGTATAATCAATATTGTTCAGGGGAACGTCCTTAAGGAGCGGATCTTCTCCCTCCTCCCCCTGAGGATCTCCGGGATTTCCAGAAGGCTCCGGAGATGCCGTTTGCGGGATCTCATAAGGGGGAAGGATATCGGGATCCTGCCCCTCTTCCGATACCGGGGTCTCCTCTTTTACTTTGGCAACTTGCGCCCCGCCGTTATACATATCCCAGATATCCAGGTCTTCCGCCCGCAGTTTCCCGTCCCGGTATAGCTGCTCCACATCCTTGCCTGTCCGGTCATAATCGTAGTTCTCAGAAAGATCCACGTCTTCCACAGCAGTTTCCTTCTGCGCCTCCCTGAGAGCGCTTCTGGCTTCCCGCAATCTGTTATTCTTGTTGTTCACGGCAAAAACGATCATCAGGATCGCCAGGATGACTCCCGAAACAATGGCGATCATAGAGCCCACGCGGGGCCCGAAGGAATGTCGGTCAGGTTCAAATTCGTCTTCGTCGCGGCCTTGATTAAACATACCCATAGTATTAAGATTATACCACAATGGACGCAAAGAAAAAATTACTTACCATTTCCGTCATGGCAGGGATCCTTCTCCTGTGCGCATTCCTGTATCTTTCCATGAACGGGTCCCCGGGTATCCCCCCGGAAGGCAATAGCAGGACCGGTTTCTATTTCAACACGGTAACCCGGATCACCGTCTATGACAGACTTTCTCCCGGAGAGATCCAGGGCATCCTTGATGAGTGTGACAGTCTCTGTATCCGTTATGAATCCCTGTTTTCTCCCACGAACCCTTCAAGTGAACTCTACAGGATCAATCACGCAGAGGGAAAGGAAACCACGGCAGATCCGGAACTTTGTTCTCTCATCGGCGATGCTCTTTCCTATGCGGAAAAAAGCGGTGGGATCGTGGACCCGACCATCGGTTCCCTGACGGAGCTGTGGCGTATCAGTGATCCCGATACCGCAGATCCCCCTTCCGATGCACAGATCCGGGAAGCTTTATCCCACGTGGATTATCACAATGTCATCGTCAGCAGAAACAGCGTCCGTCTCACGGATCCCGAAACCCGTCTTGATCTCGGATTTATCGCCAAAGGCTATGTTGCGGACCGCCTAAAGGATCATCTTGCCCACCGGGGGATCCACAGTGCCCTCATCAATCTCGGCGGTAATGTGCTTACTCTGGGAAACCGTCCGGACGGGGAGCCTTTCCGCGTCGGTATCCGGGATCCCCGGAATCCCCAGGGTGCTCCCGCTTCCACCCTCTCTTCCTCCGATGACAGTATCGTATCCTCCGGGGACTACGAACGGTTCTTTGAAAAGGACGGGATCCGGTATCACCATATTCTTTCCACCGAAACCGGTTATCCCGCAAAAAGCGGCCTTTCCCAGGTAACGATCAAGGCGCCTTCCTCCGAAGAGGCAGACGCCCTGTCAACGATCTTATTCATCCTCGGCAAAGAGGAAGGAGAACACTTCCTTACGGATTATCCCGCAGCGGAAGCATTCTTTGTTTCTTCCGAATGACCATCCAGTGAAACGATGGCTTTCTTCGGACACTTCTCAGCGCATTTTCCGCACTTGACGCACTTATCCTGATCGATCCTTGCACAGAAATCCCGAACCTCGATGGCGCCGGCCTCACAGGCCTTAGCGCACAATCCGCAACCGATACAGGGCACGTCACAGTTTTTCATGGCAACCGGTCCCTTGTCTTTGGAACTGCATCCCACGGCATAGGCAGCATCATAAGGGATCAGGCTGATGAGTTTTTTCGGACATGCTTCCAGGCATTTACCGCAGGCTTTGCACTTTTCCCGATCGACCACGGCGATGCCGTTGATAACACTTATGGCGCCAAACATGCAGGCCTTTACACAACTTCCGAAACCCATACAGCCGTAGGTACAGCTTTTGGGCCCTCCGTTAGGCACATAAACCGCGGTCCTGCAGTCTTTGTCGCCGAAATACTCATACTGTGTTTTCGCTTTTTCGCAGTCTCCGTGGCAGGCAACATAGGCGGTAAGACGTTGTGTATCCTCCGTCTCCACTCCCATGATCCGGGCAATGGCGTTTCCTACGCTCTCCCCGCCCACAGGGCACTGATTGACTTTTGCTTCACCCTTTACGATGGCGGAAGCAAGACCGCTGCATCCGGGAAAGCCGCAGCCTCCGCAGTTATTGCCGGGCAGGGCCGCAAGCACCGCTTCCTCCCGTTCATCCACCTCCACATGAAACCTGATGGCGGCAAACCCGAGAAAAAGGCCCACAAAGGCACCGACGCCTCCCACTACCGCAATTGCAAGAATCATGGCGTTCATCTTAACCCTACCTCCATCCAGTGATCACAAAAGTCCCGAAAAGCCGCAGAAGGCAATGGCCATAAGACCCGCCGTAAGCAGAACGATGGGCATGCCTTTAAAGCTTTCCGGAATATCGTTAAACTCGATCTTTTCTCTGATACCCGCAAGGATCGTTATGGAAACGGTAAAGCCCACAGCCGTGGCAAATCCGTTCACGATCCCCTGCAGGATCCCGTATTCTTTCTGAACATTCGTGAGTGCAACCCCAAGAACCGCACAGTTGGTGGTGATAAGAGGAAGATACACGCCAAGAGCCCGGTAAAGACCCGGGATGAATTTCTTAAGGAACATCTCCACGAACTGTACCAAAGCGGCGATCACCAGGATAAAAACGATGGTCTGCAGATAAGTAAGGTCAAAAGGCTTCAGGATAAACTGATAGATCAGTCCCGCAACGGCGGATGCCAGCGTGATGACAAAGATCACCGCACCGCCCATGCCCAGAGCCGTATCCGTTTTCCTGGAGACCCCCAGAAAAGGACACAGACCCAGGAACTGGCTTAATACCACATTACTGACCAGAGAGGATCCGATCAGGATCAAAAGCAGTTCTTTTATCATTTATCTTCCCCCTCCTTCGGTAATTCGCAGTTCATGCAGTCCCCGTTACAACCGGACTGGATCCTGGACATATCCCTGCCTTTCTTTTCTCCGGCGATCCGGATCTTATTCTGAATGGCGGTCAGCACCGAAAGCACGAAAAACGCTCCGGGAGCAAGGATCATGATGGTACAGGGAACATAGTTTTCGGGAAGTACCCGCATTCCGAAAAACGCTCCGGTACCGATCAGTTCCCGCACCATACCGATGATGGTCAGAGCCCCGGTAAAGCCAAGACCCATACCGATCCCGTCAAACAGGGAAAGCAGAGGGCCGTGCTTGGACGCATAGGATTCCGCACGTCCCAGGATGATACAGTTCACCACGATAAGAGGGATATACAGGCCCAGCGCGTCATAAAGAAAAGGGATATAGGCTTTCAGCAGAAGTTCCGCCACTGTAACAAAGGAGGCGATGATCACGATGAAGGCCGGGATCCGCACCTTGTCCGGAATGATGTTCCGAAGCAGTGAAATAAACAGATTACTCAGGGCAAGAACGACCATAGTGGTCAGTCCCATGCCCAGTCCGTTCACCGCGGAAGTGGTCACGGCCAGGGTGGGACACATGCCCAACATCAGCACAAAAGTGGGATTTTCTTTTAATATACCGTTAAAAAGCCGCCCGAATACAGTATCTTTATTCTCCATCCGTCGAACCTCCCAAAACAGTTTCAAAATAAGCAATACCGGCGTTGACCGCATTGGTCACGGCCTTGGAAGTAATGGTAGCTCCGGAGATCGCATCGATCTTGTCCTCTCCCGAAGCATCTCCCTTTGTCACCGTAAAGTGACGGGCTTTTTTGCCGGCAAACTGCGGCACCAGCACTTCCGGAGCTCGCATGCCCAGTCCCGCCGTCTCCGAGATGGACAGAATGGAGATCCCGTTCAGGATCCCTTCCTTCGTGATCCCCATGGCAAAGGAAATATCTCCGCCGTATCCTTCTTTCGTGGTTACGAGCAGCACATATCCCAGCACCTCTCCGGCCCCGTCAAGGCTTTTATACACACCGTCCATATGCACCAGTGCATAATCGGGTTCTTCAAGCTGCTTCAGGGCAGCTTTATCTTCCTCCTCATAGGAGGCTGCCCCCGGGAAAACAAGGGAAAAAGCTTCGTTTCTGGCCCGTTCCCCCGCCTGGCGGATGGGTTCCTTCGTCACAAGATTGACGGCTCCCAGACTGATCCCGGCGATCAGGGTGATCACAAAGAGTACCAGTGCATCCTTTAACATGGTCTTCATACGCGCTCACCTCCTCTGCCAAAGGCTTTCGGCTGTGTAAATTTCTCAATGAGCGGTACCAGCAGATTGCTCAGGATGATGGCATAGGAAACACCCTCGGCGGAAGGTCCGAAGACCCGGAAGATCCCCGTAAGGATCCCCAGAAGCATTCCGTAAAGGTATTGGCCCTTGACGGTAATGGGACGGGTCACATAATCGGTGGCCATAAAGAAGGCCCCCAGCATCAGACCGCCTCCGGAAAGATGGGCGCTTAGGAAAGCCGGTGAAAATCCCTGTCCCCCGAAAAGGCCGATGAACAGGGCAAAAGTCAGCAGATAGGTGCCGGGGATCCTTAAGTCGATCACACCCAGCAGGATCAGGAAGCAGGCTCCCAGCACAATGGCAATGACGGATGTCTCTCCTATGGTACCTCCGGTCCTGCCCAGGATCATGGACATGACATCCACGGGTTCTCCGGCCTTTAACAGCGCAAGGGGTGTGGGCCCGGAAAAGGCATCGCAGTCAAAATTCGTCATGATGGAGGTATAGGAAACCACCAGGAAGCACCGGGCTCCCAGTGCCGGATTCATAAAATTCTGTCCCAGTCCGCCGAAAAGCATTTTCACCACTAAAATAGCGAAAACACCACCGATGACGGGGATCCAGTAAGGAACCGATACCGGCAGGTTCAGCCCCAGTAAAAGACCTGTCACCACCGCGGAAAAATCCTTTACGGTAAGAGGCTTTTTCATCAGAAGTTCATAAAGGGTTTCGGTAAGGACCGCGGATGCTACGGAGATCAAAACAATGATCAGGGCTCTTAATCCGAACTGAAAGATCCCCACTCCCAGTGCCGGAAGCAGGGCTATGACCACCGCCTGCATGATCCTGGCGGTATTGATCTTGGTTCTTACATGTGGATTTGAGGAGACTTTATACATGGATCTATTTCGCTTTCTTGTGACTTAAAACCGTTTTACGCATGGATTTGATCTGCTGTGTCAACGGTCTTCTTGCAGGACAGATAAAACTGCAGCAACCGCATTCGCAGCATTCCATACCGTTGGCCCGGATAAATGCCTCTTCGTCTCCGCGTTCGGCCAGGATCGCAAGGTTCTTGGGGATCACACGTCCGGGGCAGGCTTCGGCGCATCGTCCGCAGTTGATACAGGCGGAAGGTTCCTCTTCCGCAACTTCGTCTTTGGAAAGGCACAACAGTGCCGAGGATCCTTTGGTCACGGGGACATGAAGATCAAAGAGGGCAAACCCCATCATGGGGCCTCCCGATACGATCTTCTCCGGTTCGGTCTTAAAGCCCCCCGCTTCTTCCACAAGTTCCGCATAATCCGTTCCGATCCGTACCCGTAGATTGCAGGGTTCCGCTATGGCATCCCCGGTTACCGTAACGATACGGTACAGCAGCGGCCGCCCTTCGCAGACTGCCTGGTAAATAGCGATCTCGGTGTCCACATTGTTGACAACGCAGCCTGCATCCGCAGGAA
>JAEEGL011179240.1_pt1 | contig 14054 bp, 13 predicted proteins | sample 9134231 | NCBI WGS metagenome assembly JAEEGL01 (sample SAMN16246548, study PRJNA631951) | gut metagenome | biome: gut microbiome; feature: rumen; material: fiber-attached | host: Bos | place: Iran: Karaj | collected 2018-10
GCGAAGGCTCCTAAAGGGAGCCTTCGCGCTGTCATGATAAGAGGTCGCGCTTGTTATTACTATCGTTCACGTAAAACTGACCGAAGTGGCAAATATCTGGATTCCACTAAGCGTGCCCTGGCTGAACGCCTGGCCAAGAGAGACTACTACTCTGTAGTCCTGGACGCTGCTCTTAAAGAACTCGGCGCCATCGATGCTCTCTTAAATACCCGCGCCATCTGCCTTTATGAAGACTGTTTCGCCAAACTGACAGAAGCCAGGAAACTTTTGCTGGAGCCCCTCACTGAGACCGACGCAGACTACGCTAAGCGGTGGCAAGAAGAACCTTATGAGGGCAAAGCTTTTTATATGACCGATCCGGACTATCGCGGGCCTAAAGGCGAGCGCATGCGCTCTAAGTCGGAAGTCATAATAGCTAACATCTTATATTCTTTGGGGATCCCATATAAATATGAATGTCCTTTGTATCTTGAAAACGGACAAGTAATTTATCCGGATTTTACAATTCTCAATATCCGGACACGGGAAGTGATCATCTTAGAACATCTTGGTATGCTGGGGGATGAAGAATATGCCCGTAACGCCATTAATAAAATCAATGCCTTGATATTATCAGGCTACATCCCCGGTATAAATCTCATTCTCAGTTATGAATCAAATACTGCGCCTCTCAACGTGGAAGCTGTTACAGCCCTCATTAAAGCCCTTGCCATGTAGTTCCTCCAGCCTGTGCTGCAATTCGGTAAATTATGCCATATAATACATCTGAACTCCATTCTCCCCCCGCAAATTATTCCAAAAAACTATAAAAAAACTCTTGCATTCCACATCATGACGCCGTATAATATTAAGGCACGAGTCTAACCGTGCAAATCTCTGCGACGTTAGCAGCGTCGCCATAAGTCCACAGAGAAAGGAGAAAAGACATGACTAAATATGAGGTAATGTTCATTATCAATCCTACTTTAGAAGACGAAAAGAAAGATGCGACAGTGGAAACCGTTAAAGACATCATTGCTGCAGATGGAGTTGTCGGAGAAGTAGACGTTTGGGGATTGAGAAAACTGGCATATCCTATCCAGAAGTTAGCAGAAGGCTACTATGTAGTCATCAACTTCGAAGGTAACCCTACCTTACCTAAGGAACTTGACAGAAGACTCAGAATATCCGATAACGTAATGAGACACATCATCGTAGCAAAAGACGAGAAATAAGTGAGGTAAACCATGAATAGCGTTGTACTTATCGGAAGACTTACAAGAGACCCTGAAGTAAGATATACCAGCGGATCCCAGATGGCAGTTTGTACTTTTACCATCGCCATTGACAGGGTTACCCGTCAGGGAGAAGAGAAGAAGACAGATTTCCCCAGGATCACCGTTTTCGGCAAGCAGGCTGAGAACTGCGAGAGATTCCTGAAGAAGGGAAGACTGGTTGGAGTTCAGGGCAGACTTCAGACAGGCAGTTATACCAATAAGGACGGTGCAACCGTTTATACCACAGACGTCGTAGCTGACAGAGTAGAATTCTTGGAATGGGGAGACAGACAGTCTCAGAATGATGGCTATGGTGCTTCACAGTACCAGGCTCCTCAGTCTTATCAGAGTGCTCCTTCATACAGCGCACCCGCTGAAACACGCACTGCTGATAACCCCGGAGCTCCTTCGGATGACTTTATACCCGACGGATTCACAGCCATCGAGGAAGACATTCCCTTCTGATTCCCATTCTGACGAGAAAGGAGATAAGAAACATGTACGAGAAGAGAAATAATCGTGGCGGCATGAGAAAGAAGAAAGTATGCCAGTTCTGCGCAGACAAGGCAGAGACCATCGATTACAAAGATGTAGAGAAATTAAAGAAGTACGTAACCGAAAGAGGCAAGATCCTTCCTAAGAGAATCACCGGAACTTGCGCTATGCACCAGAGAGCAGTTACAACTGCAGTTAAGCGTGCAAGAACAGTTGCTCTTCTTCCCTACGTTGCTGACTAATCATAATAGATTTAGTTATTGACTGATCTGAAAGAAACCAGGATCCCATCATAAGATGGGGTCTTTTATTGCACAGAAAAACGATGATGCCTTCGCACCATCGTTTTTCTTGGTTTTACGTCATTTCATGAACTCCGGGCAGTAATTATCTGATGTTGTAACTGTTGTATTATATACTCCGAATTTCATATTTTCTTATCAATCATACATATTTACTTTCTTCAGGGTCTGGCCTTTCATCGGCTTGTTATCAATGTCATATACACCGATTCCGGTATATGCATAGATTATTGCGAAGAGCGGGCAAAGCAGTGCCAGGAAGGCGAAAGGCAGATACTGCAGGCAGTTTACGCCCAGCACACCTTCTGTGTAAATAGCGGCAGCCGACCAAGGTACCAGGAAGGCGAAGATAGTACCTCCATCTTCAAGTGTACGTGACAGTATGTAAGGTGCGACTTTGGCTTTTTTGTAGGATTCCTGGAATACTTCTCCGGGAAGAAGGATGGCCATGTACTGTGATGTGGTGAGGAGTACGGTGGCAAGACAGGTCAGGAGGGTAGCAAAGATAAGGTTTGCAGGTCTCTCGATGAAGCCTTTGATCTTTCCGAGTACTGCGTCCAGAACGCCCATCTGATACATGAGTTCACCAAGTTCAAGAGCCAGGATACAGTAAACTACCGTGCTCATCATGGAGCTGATACCGCCTCTGTTAAGAAGTCTTCCTACTGCTTCTACTTCGAACTCGCCTTTATAGCCGGAAGCCATGGAGGTTACCAGTTCAGCGAAGGTGAACTGAGGCTGTGCGATGAGTCCTGCGATAACTCCCAGGATAGCTCCGATGAAGAGAGCGATCATTGCAGGTACCTTCTTGGCTACCAGTACGATGGTGATGATGGGTACGATGAGAAGAAGCGGTGAAATGTTGAAGGTTGCTTTGAGAACGTCTGTGATCTCATTGATGCTCTGGATGGATTCAGGATCTGCTGTGTTGTATTTCATACCCATGATGAAATACAGTACCAAAGCGATTATGAAGGATGGTATGATGGTCCAGAACATGGATTTGATATGGGTGAATACCTCAGTTCCTGCTGCTGCAGGGGCCATATTGGTCGTATCGGAGAAAGGTGACATTTTATCACCGAAGATAGCTCCGGATACTGACATACCGGCTACCAGCGCGGGGTTGATCCCCATGCCATATCCAATAGCCATGAAGGCTACGCCCATGGTTCCCAGGGCAGCGTAGGCTGATCCTGTGAAGAAGGATACGATGCAGCAGATCACAAATCCCAGTGCCAGGAATGATGCCGGAGTGAACATTTTGAGACCATAGTAGATGATGGAAGGAACGATGCCGGACATCATCCAGCTGCCGACTACCATACCTACGCTGATCATGATCATAATTACAAGGGAACATTTTTTAAGTCCGGTCAGGATAACCTCCTGCAATGTATCCAGATCCATTCCAAATATGACGGCCAGGATACATACCGCGATAAGAGCCAGCAGGAAAGTTACCATGGTGTTGAGTTTAACGATTGCAAGTCCTACAGCCATTATCGCCGCGACCACCAGAAAGACTATGATAGCCGTGCCGAAATTGACTTTCTTAAATTCGCGTTTCATGACTTCTCCTTTCTTAAATTATGATGTCATTTTCTGATAACCACTCACTGTTGATGATCCCCTCTTTAAGCTCCTTTCTTATCAAATCCTTGTCCCTTTCTTCGGGAGGCCCGTAACCGCCTGCTCCTGCAGTTTTCAGTTCTACGACGTCTCCTGTCTTCAGTGATATATTTCTTGGTTTAGGATCGTCCAGGAAAACCTTTCCGTCCCTAAAGATCTTGATGGATGCATTGCCTCCGGGGTGTCCTCCTTCAAGGCCCCAGGGTTTGTATTTGACTCTCTCTGTAGCTGCGGTGAAAACAGTATCTCCGCTTTCTTCAGTGATCCTGATGGAACGTACCATACCGGTGCCACCTCTGTATTTTCCTGCTCCGCAGCTGTTCTCATGCATGGCGTATTCTTCAACCAGAAGAGGATACTCCATTTCCAGAGCTTCACAGGGAAGGTTGGAGGTGTTGGTCATATGTACGTGGACCGTATCCAGTCCGTCTTTGTTGTATCTGGCTCCGGAACCGCCTCCGATAGTCTCTACGTAAACGTAGTGTCTGCCGTATCTCTTGTCCTCACCCGCAAAGATGAAGAAGGACTGAGCGCCGTTTCCTGCGGCTACTACTTTTTTGGGATCCAGCTGAGCGAAGGCTCCGAAGATCACGTCTGCGATTCTCTGGGTAGTGCTTTCACGGTCGCTTACGGGCGCCGGCTCTACAGCCCAGACCAGGCTTCCCGGCTCGGCTTTGATGTCTATGGCATCAAAGAAACCGGAGTTGGCAGGTATGGTCTTATCCAATACCGCAAGCATGGTGTAGTATACGGTGGCTTTCAGGGCACAGGGCACGCAGTTGTAAGGTCCTGAGACCTGAGGACAAGTGCCTGTGAAATCGAAGAGGATGTGATCCCCCTTAATGGTGATCTTGACCTTGATGAGAAGGTCCTCGTTTCCGGCGCCATCAGAATCCATATAGTCCTCGAAGGAATATTCTCCGTCGGGAAGATCCTTAATGGCGATCCTGGCCTTTCTCTCGCCGTATTCCAGCCATTTGTCGCAGAATTCTTCGTAGGTGTCCAGGCCGATCTTGTCGATGAGCTCCACCAACTTGTCAGCTCCGAACTGATTGGTCAGAAGCTGTGCGTTGATATCTCCATGTCTCTCGTACTTCATCTGGAAGTTGAGCATGATGATATCCATCATGTCCTTTACCAGCTTGCCCCTGTCATAGAGTTTGACTACAGGGATGCGGAGACCTTCATCGTAAACTGTGGTTCCGCGTCTTGAGCGGTCAGCGTGGTGGCCGGTGTTGACCATGAAGGCTACCAGCTTGCCCTGATAGAACACAGGTCTCAGTATTACGATGTCAGGAAGGTGGGAACCACCGCCGGAATAAGGGTCGTTGGCGATGAAGACGTCACCTTCGTGGATCTCATCCGGAGAATACTTCTCCGTGAGGATCTCAACGGCTCCTGACAGAGAGCTGAAATGCAAAGGAATGTGCTGAGCCAGAGCCAGAAGTTTTCCCTTGGCGCTGAAAACAGCCACGGACAGGTCTTTTCTTTCCTTGATATTGGTGGAGTATCCCGTCTTGGTAAGAATAACCCCCATTTGTTCGGCTATTGATACCATTCCGTTGGCGATGATTTCCAAAGTAATGGAATTGATCTCTTTCATTAGCCTCACCTCTGCTCTCTTTCGATCATTATGTTGAGGTTCTTATCCACTGTTCCCATCATGCCGCGAGGTATGATGGTAGTGGAATCCATCTGCTCCACGATGGCGGGGCCGTGGATGATGTTTCCGTTGCCCAGCATATCTCTGTCGTAGATGGAATAGTCCTCAAACTCTCCTTTTCCTATGTAGACTTTTCTCTTGCCTATAGCAGCATTGCTGCATTCTTCTCCTCTGTATTCGTCCTCATTGACTGCAGGATATACAATGTCTCCTATGGCCGAAAGTCCGAAGTTTACGATCTGGACCATGTCATCCGAACTGAAGGAGTAGAGTCTCTCATATGCCTCAGTGAAGGCTTTTCTGACACTGTCCTCACCCGGGTCTCCCTCAAAGGAGAAGGGTACGCGGATCTCATGGTTCTGTCCCTGGTATCTCATATCCAGGAAGTATTCCATTCTGCGCTTATCCTCAGCTATTCCCTCCTTGTCGAACCACTCAGCTGCATTATCCTCCAGAATGTGGAATTCTCTCAGGAGCACTGTGAAAAAGTCTCCTTCACAGTTCATTACGTGAGTCTGCACGAAGTCTCTTCTCATATCCTCTGTCAGGAGTCCGTAGGCTGCCAGAAGGCCCGGCGCCTTAGGTACCAGTGCTTTGGTGATCACCAGTTCCTCTATGAGTTCAGCTGCGTGAAGGGGTCCGGATCCTCCGAAGGGAACCAGACAGAAATCACTGGGATTATAGCCCTTTTCTACTGTAACGTTCTTGATTTCTCTGATTATGTTGGCGTTGCTTACCGAAACTATACCCATGGCCGTTTCATATACGTCCATTCCGATCTTGTCCGCAAGTTTCTGCACTGCTTCGAAGGAAAGGGAAGCGTCTATGGGAAGTCTTCCTGCCAGCAGAGTCTCGTTGTTCAGGTGTCCCAGAACGACTCTGGCGTCTGTGATAGTGGCGTTTTCTCCTCCCAGCATGTAGCAGGCCGGTCCGGGATATGCTCCCGCAGATTGAGGTCCTACCTTGAGGATTCCTCCGGAATCTACCCAGCCAATGCTGCCGCCGCCGGCTCCTATGGTGGAAATATCGATGGAGGGGATCCTTACAGGGTAGCCTGAAATGGTCTTTTCATCGGAAGCGGTGAATTTGCCTCCTACGACCAGGCTGATGTCCGTGCTGGTCCCGCCGATATCTACGGTGATGAGATCTTTTTCATCGATAAGATTCGTTATGAACTGTGCGCCTACAACTCCGGCCGCAGGTCCCGAAAGAGCTGTCTTTACCGGATATTCCATGGATTCATCAATGGACATGAGTCCTCCGTTGGAGTGATTTATGTAGGTGTTCACGATGCCGATGGACTCCAGGGTGGCCTTCAGGTTCCTCATGTATTTCTTGACTTCGGGTCCTACGAAGGAGTTCAGCACAGTGCCGCAAAGTCTCTCGTATTCTCTGAACTGTCTTGAAAGGTCGCTGGAGATGGTGAGGAAGGTGCCGGGCATCTCCTCGGAAATGATCTCCTTGAGTTTCCTCTCGTTTACAGGGTTCAGATATGCGTTCAAAAGCATTACGGCCACAGCCTCGGCTCCGGCCTCTTTGAGCTCGCGCACTACCTGTCTTACTTCCTCGGCATTGATATCCTGAAGGATCTCTCCCCGGTAATTCATTCTTTCACCGATCTCCCGGCGAAGGTCACGAGACACGATGGTCTTGATCTTGTCAGCCTGAAGATCGTAGAGGTCCGGTCTTTTCTGTCGTCCTATTTCCAAAAGATCTCTGAAGCCCTTGGTGGTAATGAGAGAGGTCTTCGCACCTCTTCCCTCCAGAATGGCATTGGTGGCCACTGTGGTACCATGCATGAATCTGGACACATCCTGCCCCTCGAAATCGTTTTCGTCTGCAAGTATTCTGACCCCCTTCACAACTGCATCTGACTGGTCATAAAGGGAAGAAGGCAGCTTGTATACCAAAAGATCTCCGGTGGATTCATCGATGGCGCAGATATCTGTATTGGTACCACCAACGTCAACTCCAATTCTTATGTTTTTTTCTTTCATTCATACCTCCTTCTGTCAATTATGCTGACTAGCTATTGTCGAGAAGAATGCCTTCCTATATATATTTTATTATTGTTTTATCATTATGTATAATATATAATAATATATGTATATATAACTTCTGATTTATATAAGAAAACAGCAGGTTGTCAAAATGGAATTATTGCAGCTGGAATACTTTCTGAAACTGGCGGAAAGGGAGCATGTGACCGCCACCGCTGAGGATCTCAACATTTCTCAGCCCGCCTTAAGTTCCACCATAAGGAAACTGGAAAGAGAGCTGGGTGTGCCTCTCTTTGAACGACGCGGCAGGCACATCAGTCTGTCCCCCTACGGCAAGGTCTTCAGGGATTACGCCGAGCAGGCCCTGATCGCTCTGGAGAACGGCCGCACCATGGTAAACGAGCTCCATGGCGAATACAGCAATCACATCAATCTCGGAGTGCTCTCGCCCTACGTCTGGGCTGACCTCTTCAGCGCCTTTTCCAAAAAATATCCGGAGATCAGGCTCAACCGTTACTCCATGGAGGGAAATCAGTACGTGGAGGCTCTCCTCACCAAAAAAATCGACATGTACATCGGCGGCCTGAACAATCTGAACAACATGAAGCTGGCCTTTCAGACCCTCTATATGGACACCATGTCTCTCATGGTGAACAAGAAGCACCCTCTGGCCAATCAGGATACTGTGGATCTGAGGAATTGTGAGAATGAACTTTTTATCAATCTGGAGCATTCCACTAATCTCCAGCAGTTCATCGACAAGCTTTTTTACATGTCCAACTTTACGCCTAAGACAGTCATGGAGTGTGACTATACCTTAAGAGACGAAATGGTGGCTCTTAACTATGGCATATCCGTCACCACCACCCTGTCAGCCAGGAACTGCGCCCTGGAGGACGTGTCTTCCGTGGAGATCACCTATCCGCCCATGAAACGTCATCTGGGCCTGGCATGGAACAAGCTGGTGGAGTTCAACCGCGCCATGAAATGCTTCTACGATTTTGCTTTGGATTTCTACGCGGACAAGAGATAGTCGGGCAGACAGTTTTTTGCTGGACAATCCCGCATACAGTTGTTTATAATTAAATGTGTAAATATTTTGGATAAAGGGCTTGCAATGAAGATAATAAGAAACATACCGGGGGCGCTTTTCCTGGCAGGCGACGTGCTTTGGGCCGACAGATCCGCCAAGAAGATCGACTCCGCGAGAAAAGAAGGAAATATAGAAACTGAGAAGACTTTGATCAAGGATGTGACCTGTGAATGGGCTAAGCGAATCCTGGATAAGTTTGACTGGACCATAAACGTGACCGGGGCTGAGAAGCTGCCGGAGGACGGGCCTGTGGTCTTCATATCCAACCACCAGGGTTTCGCCGATGTGCTGCCTTTCATGTACTGTGTGCCCTTCCAGTGCGGCTACATCGCCAAGTCGGAGATCAAGAAGGTACCTCACTTTGCAGATTGGATCGGCAGGGTCCGCGGCCTCTATATCGACCGGGGCGACGTCCGCTCTTCTCTCAAAACCATTTCTGAGGGGGCTGAGTATCTGAAGCAGGGCTTCAGCATGGTCATCTTCCCCGAAGGCACCAGAGCCAAGGGGCCGGACTATGAGCTTGGCGAGTTCCATCACGGAAGTTTCAAGCTGGCCACCAAGGCCAAGGTCCCCATCGTTCCTGTAACGATCAACGGTACCTACCACTGCTTCGAGGAAACCGGTCTCGTCACCAAGCATCTGTCCTTCGACGTAACTTTCCACGATATGATCGACGTGGCTTCCATGGACCGTCATCAGCAGGCAGAGCTTCCTGAGATGGTCAGGGATATCATCAAGTCCGCCCTTTGAGGATGCGGGCTTTTTTATTTGTTGGGTACCAAATGCAACAGCATGGTTTACAAAATCAAATTCTGTACAGTCGGACGCAGTGCATTTTCAAAAATTGATTTTTGTACTGTTAATCCTAACTGTACAGAATAAAAAATCTCATTTTATACTGCTATCAATTCCTGAGCAATAAAAAAGGGTCATTTCACTGACCCTTAAATTTTTTGCTTTTTTGACGTGCCCTTCAGAGCCGATCAGTCATCGTCCTCCTTGTCATCGTCGTCTTCGTCGTCATCTGCATCGTCATCATCGTCATCGTCGTCTTCATCGTCATCTGCATCATCATCGTCATCATCGTCATCTGCATCGTCGTCATCATCATCGTCGTCATCATCGGCCTCGCTTCCGGCCATTTCATTTTTGACGATCTCTCCTGTGAGCGCATTTATATCAAATTCATACTCTCCTGTGGCTGTCTCGAATTCGACTTCATATACCATGACTCCTGCTTCGTAGTCCATCTCAAATTCCACGTCCCGGGCATCTGCCGCCTTGACTCCGGCAGCTTCCATGGCGATCTCTATGGCCTTGTCGCTTCCGATGTAGCCCTTGTCGCTGGCCTTACCCTCGGCCTGGACCTTTTCAAGCTGGACTTTGGGGGAAGCAGCGATGAGGTTCAGCTCATTGATGGTGAGATCTGCCAGATCCTCAAAAGCATACCTTGTATTGCCCTTTATGATCTCACTGATGAGCTGCGCCTTTCCCAGAGTTATGCCGTACTGAGCCGCAAGCTCTGCCATGGCTTTGTCTTCTTCCTCTACCACCTGGCTGAGTACTGCGCCTTCAAGGCCTTCCTGATCCAGAAGTGACGAGATGTCGCTCAACAGTTTCTGTCTCATGGCCTCTCCTTTTACCGCATCCTTATTATCCACGGTCACAAGGATGGAATTGGCCATATCGCTGATATAGCCGTTCCTGAGAAGGGAGCCCAGAAGAGCATTGAGGGCCACATCTATATCAGACCCGCTGAAATCCATGTCCCCGATGATCTTTTCGCCGTCCTCATTTCCAGCCTTGACATCGATGACTCTGTCCTTGGCATTGGTGGTTATTTCTATGGACGGATTAACGTCCAGGGAGATGATGGAATCCACTGCATGAGCCAGCTGGTAACCGTTGAAGCCCCAGATGCCGCCTATAAGCACTACCAGACAGGCAGCCACAGCTGAAAATCTTTTGATCCAGGGGGCCGGGGTCTTTCTGACCTTGACCTGACGGATCTCAGGGACAGCTTCCTCGGCCTTAAGGTCGCGGACTATGGAGTCCCAGACGTCCGGCGTCGTTTTCTCTATTGCATTTTTTAAAAGTTCTTCCTGTTTGTTCATTTTATCTTTTCCCCAATTACATTTCCCGGAGTTTCGAAAGCGCCCTGTTGTACCTGGAAAGCACGGTTGAAAGGGGTTTCCCCAAAGTTTCCGCGATCTCCCGGTGCTTATATCCGGACAGGGCGTGAAGGGTGATGATCTGCTGTTCCTCCTCTGTAAGTTTCAGGAGGCAGTCCTTCATGATGGCCTTTTCCTCCGTCGTAAGCTTATCGTAGGAATCCAGCTTGCGCTCCCACTCTTCCTCCGTAATATCTACCCTTTTGCTGCTCTCGTTCAATATCTTCAGGCATAGGTTCCTGGTGATGGTGAAGATCCATGCCAGAGGCTTTCCCTGGGACGAGTAACCTGTAGCGCCGTGATAGATCCTGATATAACAGTCATGCAAAACATCCTCAGCCTCAGTCGGATTTCTGAGAATAGACATGGCATAGCTGTACACCTGCTCTCTGGTCATGTTATATATGCTTTCGAGGGCATCCATGTCCCCGGAGGCAACTTTTTTGATCAGAATATCAAGTTCAGCGCTCTTCATCGGTTACTCCTTTCATTAGGATAATGGTTCAAAAACCATTTTTATCGCAACTAAATATTAAAATTTTTTTGAAAATATGTCAATCAGGACTGTGATTTCACATAATCTTCACAGAATTTCACAAAATTGTTAGCACTCACCTCTTGACAGTGCTAACACAAAGTGCTATAACATAATTGTCAGGAGGCAAGGAAAGCTTCCGGCAGACAAAATTTATAAATAACCTATCAAAGGAGGAATAGACAATGTTATTACCTAGCATCTTTGGAGACAATTTATTTGATAATTTTATGGACGATATTTTCCCTACATCAGAGAGAATGCCCATTAAGACCATGCCCAGCATCATGAAGACCGATATCAAGGAGACCGAGGACCAGTACGTTCTGTCCATTGATCTTCCGGGCTTCAAGAAAGAAGACGTTAAGATCCATCTCAAGGACGGATACCTGAACGTAAGCGCTTCTTCCCAGAACGAGGAAGAGGAGAAAGACGGCAAGTACTTAAGACGCGAGCGTTACACCGGCGCTATGACCAGAAGCTTCTACGTAGGTAAGGACCTGGCAGAAGAAGACGTAAAGGCCAAATTCGGCAACGGCGTTCTGACCCTTTCCCTTCCTAAGGAAGCTCCTAAGAAGATCGAAGAGCCTAAGTACATCGCCATTGAATAAGCGAAAACCAACTCCTTTCAAGAACCAATAGATGAATAGAGAACCACCTCCGCAGAGTTTATGCTCGCGGAGGTGGTTTTTTCTAAAAAATTTTTTGCCTCGGGGAAAGTTTTTTGCTATACTTGTATAGTAAATATACAGATACGAGGTGGTAAAATGGAAAAACCTACTTTAGTTATAATGGCAGCAGGCATGGGTTCGCGTTTCGGCGGACTGAAACAGATAGAACCTGTATCCGGCAAGGATGAAATAATTTTGGATTTCTCTCTTTACGATGCCTTAAGGGCCGGTTTCGAGAGAGCCGTGATCATAATCAAACGCGAAAACGAGGCTGATTTCAGAAAGCTCATCGACCATAAGGCCGGTCAGCACATGGAGATCGAGTATGCTTATCAGGACATCAACGACATCCCCGAAGGATTCGCCGTTCCCGAAGGAAGGGCCAAGCCCTGGGGCACAGCTCACGCGGTCCTGGCGGCGCGTCATCTGGTGAAGGGCAACTTCGCCGTCATCAATTCCGACGACTATTACGGTCCGGAAGCCTTCAAGGTCATGTATGATTTTCTGAAGGATGCCGCAGACGATCAGGTCTACAACTACTGCATGGTAGGTTATCAGGTCCAGAACACTCTTACAGAGAACGGTCACGTATCACGCGGAGTCTGCACGGAGACTCCTGACGGTTTCCTCAAAGACATAGTGGAGCGCACCAAGATCATGTATCACGAGGGCGGTATCGCTTACACAGAGGATGATGGCCGGACCTGGACAGAGGTTCCTGAAGGAACGACAGTATCCATGAATTTCTGGGGCTTCACGCCTTCCATTCTTCGTGAGATGGAAGCAGGCCTTCCCGCCTTCCTGGAGGACGCTCTTGCAAAAAATCCTCAGAAGGGTGAATATCTCCTGCCTAAGTGCGTGGATGAGCTCATCAAAGCAAACCGCGCCCAGGCCAGAGTCCTGAAATCTCATGACCGCTGGTACGGCGTAACATATAAAGAAGATAAAGAGAGCGTGGTGAACGCCCTTCAGAACCTGAAGGATCAGGGATTGTATCCTCAGGAACTCTGGGGCTGAAACCCGGTGGATATATTACAGATCAGTGAGGTGTGACATGTTAAAGACAATGAATGAAACCAAACACGATGCCATTATGATGGTGGCAGACCTCATGGCAGCGGCCGCCCTTACCGCCCCCAAGGGAAGCGGCAAAGATACCATACGCACAGCCATAATCACAGGTGAGGAAAAAGATCGCCTGAGAGACAAGATGATCGCCCTTGGCGAAGCCCTGGATCATCCCAATTTCATCAGAGACGCGGGTAACGTGGACAAGAGCGAGGCGGTAGTTCTCATCGCCTGCACCGGAAACTATTTCGGTCTTCCCGACTGCAGCATGTGTGGCTTTGAAAACTGCGGGAAGTGCAGACAAGCAGGCGCAAGATGCGTTTTCACCGTTTCCGACCTGGGTATAGCCACAGGTTCCGCAGTATCCATCGCAGCGGACAACAGGATCGATAACCGCATAATGTTCACCGCGGGAAGCACAGCTCTTAAATTGGGATTTCTTCCCGACGACGCAGAGATATGCTACGCCATCCCCCTCTCCGTTTCCAACAAGAGCATCTTCTTCGACAGAGGCCCCGGCGCAGTAATAAACGTAAGCACCGAAGAAAACAAATAAGACAAAACAAAAGACCCCGCAGCGCGGGAAGCGGTAAACTAAAAGCAGACATGAAAAACCATGTCTGCTTTTTATTGACTGATTCACCCCAGGGGCAGATTTTTTCGTGGGAAGGCGGGTTCATCTTTTTGAAGGGAAATGATAAAAAAAGATGAAACGGCTTTTAGGAGAAATAGTCGAAAAAGGTCGTTTCATCTATTTAGCAAAGAAGTTGTAAAAAAAGATGAAGATGACAAGACCTTAACAAATTATGCATAGAATGAATACATCTTTTTTTAAAAAAGATAAGCAAAAAAGATGAAAGTGGCAGATATCCGAAGAATCAGTAAAAATCGATCGCGAAGGATTCATCTTTTTTTAGGAAAATCCCCCAAAAAAGATGTATCGCAAAAATTGAAAAGACCCCGCAGCGTGAACTGACCCCAAAAGGTTAGACAAAACACGGGCAAACATTTAAGCGACTTTAGAGGACTGGATCTTGTGTAGTTCATCAAGCGGATACTTTTGCCTTAGTTCAGAAATGATGACTACTCTGTCTCCTGTTCCGATCTTTCCCGCTCTTGAACTAAGGCTATCAATTTTTTTAAGTATTCGTTCTCCATCCGAAGACGC
>JAEEGL012857084.1_pt1 | contig 14054 bp, 12 predicted proteins | sample 9134231 | NCBI WGS metagenome assembly JAEEGL01 (sample SAMN16246548, study PRJNA631951) | gut metagenome | biome: gut microbiome; feature: rumen; material: fiber-attached | host: Bos | place: Iran: Karaj | collected 2018-10
ACAAGATGAATGGTCAGGACGAGGATTTGGCGGCCCATTTTACTATTATCAAGAAAAGGGGCAAGTGCCTGTATGGTGAGCCGATAGAGGCAGTATTTGGAGAAGTTCCCAAGGCAGATTATCTTGATTCAATTTGGAATGACATTTCAGAAGCTACAGAGGATATTGTCGAAAATCCAATGTATATCATATTGAATCTTGCTAGAGTTATGGCATATCAGCAGGAGGATTTAATTCTCTCCAAGAAGGAAGGCGGAGAGTGGGCGATTAATCATCTTCCAGAGAGGTTCCATCCGCTTATTAACACAGCCTTACAGGAGTACGAAAGTAGCATAGAGGCAGTCTACGACTATGATATTGCCAATAGTTATGCAGAATATATGGTTGGTAAGATATCTTCAGATATGATTGACGAGAAATAGACCTACACACCAAACGAGCGACACCAATTCGAAATCCTCTGATTCCTAACTGGTGCCGCTCCTAAACATCGATCCCAATGGTCTATACCTCTCGATCTATTTTAGTTGAAATTAAAATAATAATTAAATAATTGTCGCGTGTTTAGTTTTAAAATTTAAACTTCTGGTGGACCGTACCTCCATTTCCTAGATTTTAACTAATACTAAAAATTAAATAATTTTCTTGTGGATCATACCTCCCTTTCTGTCAAACCATTTTCTTTCCTTTTGTTAATTTAATTATAAACCCTCAGGGATGAATTGCAAGATAAAACAAATAATTAATCAATATTTGTCAGATAGTTCAATGTTCGTGTGAATGTTTTGTGAATTATTCCAGTGACGATATTAAAGCCTCAAAAATGAGAAATCCCGTATTCATAACGTTTAAAATAATATATAATATGCAAGTCGATTTTTATGGCAAAATGGACACATGATACATATTGCTTGAATTAGGGGGAATAAGAATAAAATGAAGGTAAAAAGAGTATACTCACCTGAGATTTATAGAAAAATTATGCTGGCGGAGCCAGAGAAAAAGAATGATATATATCGATATGATATGATGATGCCTTTTAAGGGAAAATGGGATCTTTATCATATTCCTATGAAGCCAAATCATCCAGGTGGATACGATATTATCATGGCCAATAATAGATTGGGGCTTCTAGCTCCAACTGAGGTAGATGAAACCATAGCAAGCCAGATAGAGGCATTGGAGGATGACGCCCTTTGGTTAGAGTGCCAACAGGCTATAGAAAGTGCATTGGAGCGATTCAATACCCAGGGGATTTCCCTTGAAACCGAGGAATATTTATATTCCATTTTTCTGGCAAATCCTAGCAATCCATACACCGTCATGAATGAGGGCTATTGTGGAGATGGTGGCATTCCTGGTTATATTATGGGGTGGCTGATACCGACAGAGGCAAATAAAAAGAGATTGCCATCGGCCCTTGCTCATGAAACTAACCATAATGTTCGCTATCAATTTATTAAATGGACTAATGATGTTAATCTGGCGGAGATGATTGTAAGTGAGGGACTTGCAGAAAACTTTGCCACAACAATGTACGGGGAAGAGTTTTTAGGTCCTTGGGTTACCAAAACTGATATGGAGCTTATGCCGCTCATCAAAGAGATAATACATGATGGGCTAAGTGTTACTGGATTTGACAATATTACATCCTATCTTTATGGAGATGAGATGGCTGAAATCCAGCAATTCCCTAAGGTTGGTTTACCATACTGCGCAGGCTATGCAACAGGTTATCACCTGGTGAAATATTATTTGGAGAAAACAGGAATTCCAATAGAAAAGGCTACCATTTTGCCAGCAAATGAAATACTAGCTGCTGTGCCTGAGTTTTGGGATATGTTATAGCGAAAATATATTAAAATTTTAGTAAAACAATGATGCGTAAAATCTTGACTTCACATGGGAAATTCCGTAAGATATTAAATGTTCGCAGAAGTGGCGGAATTGGCAGACGCGCTGGCTTCAGGTGCCAGTGGTAGCAATATCGTGTGGGTTCAAGTCCCATCTTCTGCATTAAATTAAAATGTTACTATTCACAGTAGACAAAAAACCAACAATGATTCTCGTCAAGCTAGCTTGTAAGAGAAGAATTGTTGGTTTTTTGTCTACTGGAATCAGTGATTTCCCCTACATGAATAATGTTAGGTGCGCAAGCACCGGGAAAGAAGTCTGCAAAACTTCCATTATGAATGCAGGGGAAGTCAATGTGAATAGTAACATTTTAGTGCAGAAGGAGAATGTCTTTTTCAAATTACGATATTTTTTCGCCAAGAAAAAGGATATCCTTTTTTCTTGCGTAATATGTATTTATAGAAGTGTCATGCTAGTAGAATACGGGAGGCAAGAATGGGCACAATTAGAGAGATGATTGAGCAGATGGAGAGGGAGACTCTTAGCAAGTATGCAACGCTCAACGAAAATTCCCGTGGCCGCGAAAAGGACGAGCCACAATGTGATATCAGACCTCTGTTTCAGAGGGATAGAGATAGAATTCTTCACAGCAAGGCTTTTCGCCGATTGAAGAACAAAACTCAAGTTTTTCTTACTCCTCAGGGTGATCATTACAGAACAAGATTATCTCACACTTTGGAAGTTTCACAGAATGCAAGAACAATTGCAAAGGCCCTCAGGCTGAACGAGGACCTTGTGGAAGCTATTGCTTTGGGGCATGATTTGGGACACACTCCATTTGGACATGCCGGTGAGGCACAGCTTAATGCCATGTGTTCAACGGGCTTTATTCATTCAGAGCAAAGTGTGCGCATAGTTGAAAAGCTTGAAAAGGGAGGACAGGGCCTCAATCTTACCTGGGAGGTAAGAGACGGTATCCGCAATCATCAGACCAGCGGACATCCTTCCACACCAGAGGGACAGATAGTTCGACTATCCGACAAGATAGCATATGTTAACAGTGATATAGATGATGCTATTCGAGCACAGATTCTCACCGAGGAGGATATTCCTCTTGAGGTGCGAAAGACTCTTGGTATGTCGTCGGCAGTTCGACTTGATACATTGATTCACGATGTTATTATTTCAAGTCAGGACAGCCCGGTTATTAAGATGTCCACCGAAATCGAGGAGGCAATGTCTGAGCTTCGCAAGTTCATGTTTGCAAATGTTTACAAGGACTCAGTTGCAAAGGCAGAGGAGGTCAAGGCAAAGCGTATGATTCGCGAATTGTACGAGTATTACACCGTTCATTTTGACGAGCTTCCTGACAGATATCGCTCAATGGAAGAGGAAGGTGAAAGCCAGGAACGCATTATCTGTGACTATATTTCGGGTATGACCGACCAATATTGTATTACCAAGTTTAACGAATTCTTCATGCCAAAGGCATGGGTTGTAGATGGATTCTAATAATTATAGGGAGAGAAATGGCCTATTATTCAGACGAAATCATAGAAGAAGTCAGATCTAGAACTGACATAGTCGAAGTGATTTCCCAATACGTTAATCTACAAAAAAAGGGCACCCAATATTTTGGACTATGTCCCTTTCATAATGAAAAGACCGGCTCATTTTCAGTGAGTCCACAAAAGCAGATGTATTACTGCTTTGGATGTGGAGCCGGCGGCAATGTTTTCAGCTTCCTAATGGCATACGAAAATATGACCTTCAAGGAAGCCGTGGAGGAGCTTGCACCAAAATGCGGGGTCACACTTCCTCAGCGGGAGATGACTTATCAGGAAAAGCAGCGTGCAGACAAGCGCAGCAGACTTTTTGAAATCAACAGAGAGGCGGCTGCATACTACTACAAAATGCTTCGCTCTGACGCAGGCAAGCAGGCTATGGATTACTTTACCAGACGCCAGCTTACCCCGGATACACTCCACAAGTTTGGATTGGGTTGCACCAGCAAATATTCCGATTCTCTGTACAAGTATTTGAGGGAAAAGGGATATGAGGATGAGCTTCTCAAGGATTGCGGCCTTATTACCATCGATGAAAAGCGCGGCGGACATGATAAGTTTTGGAATCGAGCGATGTTTCCTATCTTTGACGCCAACGGCAAGGTGGTTGCATTTGGTGGCCGAGTGATGGGAGACGGAGAGCCTAAATATCTCAACTCTCCAGAGACCGAGATTTTCAACAAGTCCAAGACGTTGTTTGGCCTTTATTTTGCCAGAAAGACCAGGAGAGAACAGTTCATCCTCTGCGAAGGCTACATGGATGTTATCTCCCTTCATCAGGCAGGCTTTGACAATGCAGTAGCATCCTTAGGAACGGCCCTTACAGAAGGCCATGCCGGTATGCTCAAGCGCTATGTCAAGGATGTGTATCTTAGCTACGATTCTGACGGTGCAGGACAAAAGGCTGCACTTCGTGCTATACCGATACTTAAAAACGCTGGTATTTCTTGCAGGGTCATCAACATGAGCCCATACAAGGATCCGGATGAATTCATAAAAGCCCTTGGGGCAGAGGAATATGAAAAGCGAATCGCCCAGGCGGAAAACAGCTTTATGTATCAGGTGCGCATGTTGCAAAACAACTACGACATGACCGACCCTGAAAAGAAATCCGACTTCCAAAAGGAGGCGGCACGGATGATAGTTACAGAGTTTCCTACTCAGCTTGAGCGGGAAAACTACACCGAGTCTGTGGCGGCGAGATTCAATATTCCAAAGGATGCCTTGGCCAAATATATTTTGGAGCTTGGTCAGGCAGGCATCACCTCCAAAAAGGAAACCTCAAATCGTCAATACGACGCCAAAGCTCACAAGCCAAAGGATGACGGCATGAAAATGTCTCAGCGCCTGTTGCTTACATGGCTGGTTGAGGAGGACACCCTCTATTCCAAGATAAAGGAATTTGTGGGGCCTGATGATTTTGAGGATGGAGTCTACAAGCAGGTGGCTACCGAAGTATTTAAGTACTGTGAGGCCAGTCTGCCTGTGGATACAGCTCGCATAGTTGATTTGTTTATGGAGGACGAGGACCGCAAGACAGTTGCAGCCCTTTTCAACACAACAGTAGGCGAGCTTACTGACAGTAGTGATCTTAGCAAAGCTTTAAAGGAGACTTTGCTTAGAATAAAGAAAAACTCACTTGAGCTTGCTCAGAAAAATGGAGCAAATCTACGAAGCCTGGTTGAGGGAAAAAAGAAATTACAACGCCTTGAGCGCATTGAGATTTCAATATAGAAAGGAAATAAGATGGCAAAAAAGAAAGTAGATGAATTAATCGAAAACGGAGATTTAAACGCTGCGGCTGATGAATTTTTAGCCGATGCAGAGGATGCAGAAGTTGAGGAGAATGAGACAGAGGAAGATAAGGACGTCAACTTTGCCGACTTAGAGGAGATTTCTGCAGAGGATCTTGAGTTTAATGAGCATGATTTTGACAACATCGATGAGACCACAGAAGACGAAGATGTTGATGAATTTTTGGCATCAGTAGGAGCAAAGACTTCTATCGATATGGATGAAGAGGATGATGACGATGATGTTGATTCCTTTGGAAACGATGAGCTCGACTCAAAGGTAGCTGAGCTTATCAAAATCGCTAAGGCTCAAAAGAGCATTATCGAAGATTACGAGATTACAGAGTTTTTAAAGGACTACAAAATCGATGCAAAGCAGATGGAGCGCATCCTTACATACCTTGACAAAAAGGGTATCGATGTTAACTTCTCATCTGGCCCATCAGACGAGCTTTTACTTGCTGCAGACGATGAGGAGCTAGAGGACATTGATTTATCAGTTGCTGATTCTGTCAGCATCGAGGATCCTGTTCGCATGTACCTTAAGGAAATCGGTAAGGTACCACTTCTTTCAGCAGAGGAAGAGGTTGAGCTTGCTCAAAAGATGGAAGAGGGTAATCAGGAGGCTAAGAACAAGCTTGCTGAGGCAAACCTTCGTCTTGTTGTTTCAATTGCAAAGCGTTACGTAGGTCGTGGTATGCTTTTCCTTGATCTTATCCAGGAGGGTAACCTTGGTCTGATGAAGGCAGTTGAAAAGTTCGATTATCACAAGGGATACAAGTTCTCTACTTACGCTACATGGTGGATTCGTCAGGCCATTACACGTGCCATTGCCGATCAGGCTCGTACAATCCGTATTCCGGTTCATATGGTAGAGACTATCAACAAACTCATCAGAGTTTCTAGACAGTTACTTCAGGAGTACGGCCGTGAACCAACTCCAGAAGAAATCGCTACAGCTATGGGTATCACAGTAGACAGAGTTCATGAAATCCTTAAGATTTCTCAGGAGCCGGTTTCACTTGAGACACCTATCGGTGAGGAGGAGGATAGCCACCTTGGTGATTTCCTTCCAGACGAAAACGTACCAGTTCCAGCTGAGGCAGCTACCTTTACACTTTTAAAGGAGCAGCTCCACGAGGTTCTTGACACTCTTACAGAGCGTGAGCAGCGTGTTCTTATCCTTAGATTCGGTCTTGAGGATGGCAAGGCTCGCACACTTGAGGAGGTCGGCAAAGAATTTAACGTTACTCGTGAGCGTATTCGTCAGATTGAGGCAAAGGCTCTTAGAAAGCTTCGTCACCCAAGCCGCAGCAGAAAGTTAAAGGACTATTTGGATCAGTAATGATAAAATTATCACCAAGATTACAAATTGTATATGATATGATTCCCTACTGTCAGACTGTGGCAGATGTGGGAACGGATCATGGTTATTTACCAATTGCTCTTTTGGAGAACAACGTCGCAAGTAGAGCAATTGCCATGGATATTAACGCTGGTCCTTTGGACAGGGCCAGGGACAATATCAAGGCTGCCGGCTTTGAAGCCCAGGTAGACCTTAGGCTTTCTGATGGCTTAAAGCAGCTGTCACCAGGGGAGGCACAGGTTATCTGCATTTGTGGAATGGGCGGCACCTTGATAGGCAGGATTTTTCAGGCAGGAGAGCAGGTGGCAAAATCAGCAGATTGTATTGTTATTGAGCCCCAGTCGGATTATCATTCTCTTAGAAGATTACTTATGGATATGGGGTTTGTAATTGTTGACGAGGATCTCACCTGCGAGGAAAACAAGATTTACCCGATAATCAAGCTCAAATACCAGGCTGATATCAGTAAGAGAGAGACTTACTCAGATGAACAGCTTGAGTATGGGCCAAAGGTTATTGAGCGAGTACCAGAGCTTTTATACAGGCTCTTAGATAAAAACCAAAAGGAATATAGTTCAATTTTGGCATCCTTAGAGTCAGGGGCCTCTCCAAAAAGTGAGGCCATTGCAGCAAGATGCCAGGAGCTAAAGCATCAGCTTCAGATGATTGAAAAGGTGCGAAATTTACTTTAGGAGGAGTGGGGCTATGGCAAAGGTAATCATTAACGACAAGGAAGAGACTTATGAGGATGGCATTCGTTTAGTCGATATCGCAGCCATTCATCAGGATGAGTACAAGGATGATATTGTGTTGGCCAAATACAAGGGCAACCTTACTGAGCTACACAAGGTCATTAATGGAGTGGGCCCATTAGAGTTCTTGACCACGGCAGACAAGGATGGACGAAGAGCCTACAGACGCAGCGTAGTATTTTTATTGCAGCGTGCTTTGATGGATGTATATCCACTTCCAGCCAACCCTTATTTACGGGTGGAGCATTCTTTGGGACAGGGAGATTTCTGCACCATAGAAGGCATTGGCGAGATTACTCAGGAAAGTCTTGATGAGCTTAAGAAGGTTATGCTTCATCTGGTTGAGCAGGATATTCCTCTCAAGAAGTATTCTATCAAGACCAGTCAGGCCAAGGATATGTTCCACAGCTTCAACATGAAGGACAAGGAGCAGCTCCTTAAATATCGTACCAGCTCCAACATCAACGTATATGACTTGGATGGATGTATTGATTACTTTTATGGTTACATGGTGCCATCAACAAGATACCTAAAGTATTTTGATTTGCTTAAATTTGAGCATGGATTCATGCTTATGTTCCCATACGGGGACAAGCTAAAGGGCGATACCAAAACAGTTGCAGAGTTCAATAAGCCTCTGAAGCTATTTAGTGTTCAGCAGGCATCCTCTGAGTTTGGTAGAACCATGGGTGTGGCTACAGTAGGGGCTTTAAACGAAGCCATCGCCAAGGGCCGCATCGGAGACATCGTATTATCTCAAGAGGCTATAATGGAGCGCAACATCGGCGACTTGGCCAGAAAGATTGCCTCCAACAAGGATGTAAAGTTTGTAATGATGGCAGGTCCTTCTTCATCAGGAAAGACTACATTTTCACACAAGCTTTCAGCTCAGCTTAGAGCACTAGGCTGCATCCCACATCCATTGCCACTTGATGATTTCTATTTAAATCGTGATCAAATGCCAATTGATGAATATGGAGAAAAGGATTTTGAGTCCATCGAGGGCCTTGATATTCCTTACTTTAATGAATGTATGGTCAAGCTCCTTAAGGGAGAGCGAGTGCTTCTTCCTAATTTCAATTTCAAGGTTGGCAAGAGAGAGTACAACGATCACTACATGCAGCTTGGACAAAATGACATTCTTGTCATTGAGGGAATCCACGGTTTGAATGACCGAATGAGTGCATCCCTTCCAGCTGAGAGTAAATACAAGATTTATTTGTCAGCGCTGACACAGCTTTCCATCGACGAGCACAATCCACTTTCTACAGCCGATGGACGTCTGATTCGACGAATCGTCAGAGATTCCAGAACCAGAGCAACTTCAGCTGCTGATACAATAGCTATGTGGGATTCCGTTAGACGTGGAGAGGAGAAATACATCTTCCCATTCCAGGAGCAGGCGGATTACCTGTTTAACACCGCTTTAATTTATGAGATGGCTGTGTTAAAATTGTACGTCGACCCACAGCTTTATGCTATTGAACCAGACCATCCAATGTATCCAGAGGCCAAGCGTCTTATCAAGCTTTTGGATTATTTCCTTCCAATGGCACCAGATACTATTCCAAACAATTCGCTGGTGCGCGAGTTCATTGGTGGAAGCTGTATACTATAGATAATTTTGGGTGAGATGAGTAGTCGCTGCTTTATCGCAAGGTAAAGGAGAGGAAAGTCCGGGCTTCACAGGGCAAGGATGCCAGCTAACGGCTGGTGGAGGTAACTCTAAGGACAGTGCAACAGAAATGTACCGCTCAGAAATGAGTAAGGGTGGAAAGGCGGTGTAAGAGACCACCGTACCGTTGGTAACAGCGGTAGCCATGTAAACCCCATCCGAAGCAAGTTCTAAAAAGTGCGTACGCGGCCCGCCAGCACTAGGTTGAACGCTTGAGGTCACTGGCGACAGTGATCCTAGATAGATGACTACTTTAAATGACATAACCCGGCTCACAGTCTCGCCCATATATATAATTTTCCACAAAAACTTTTCAAAATACCACCGTCTAGTGTTGATAATTCACAAATGTGAAGATTATGTGACTGTCAGCTGAAAATCGTGTTATAATGGAAGACAGCAGTGGGAGTGGGAGTTATGAAGTACCCGTTGTTGTGTTAGAAGGATGGTGGAAAATGGATTATCATGTAGGCGATTATTTAGTTCATGAAGCTAGCGGCGTCTGTCAGATAGAGGATATCGAAGACATGGAGCTTATGGGCAAAGGTTCGCGCAAGACTTACTACTGCATGTCGCCTGTATTTAAAGCAGGGGCAAAGGTTTTTACTCCAACAATTGGTTCTACTGTTAAGCTTCGTCCAGTGGCACCAAAGGAGGCATTTACTAGCATTATTGATAATATCGACGATATTCAGTGTATATCAGAGGCAAACGACAGAGTTCTTCAGGAGCGTTTTAAAGAGGTTATGGGTGAGTTTACACCAGAGGCTCTTGCAAGCGTTGTCAAAACTGTACTTATCAGAAAGTGGCAGCGTATTCAGTCAGGCAAAAAGGTTATGGCTTTAGACGAAAAGACCTTATCTATTGCAGGACGCAAGCTCTATGAGGAGATGGCTTTTTCATTGGGCAAGGACGTAGATTATGCTCAGAATTTGTTTGAGGATGCTGTTAAGTCACATGCTTCAAGTACTATTTTAATGGGTGCATAATTTATGAGATTTTCTTATTCTAAAATTTCAGAACAGATTAAAAATAATAATGGTCTTGTTACGGCATTAAATGTGTTGGACAAGGCCATTACTTATATCACTGTGATTCTTTTTGTTTCATACTTAGTGTATGGCATTTTTCTTATACCAGAGGATGGCGGCACTTTACTTTATCGCAGCATCCTTATTCCTGGAGTTTCATTCATAGTAGTCAGTATTTTCAGAAAGGTTCTTAGTGCTCCTAGACCTTACGAGGTTTATGGGTTTGTTCCGGCAATCAAAAAGGACACAAAGGGCAAGAGCTTTCCAAGTAGACATGTATTTTCTATATTTATGGTAGCAATGACTTATTTGCAGACCTCAGTTTGGCTGGCGATTCTCATTTCTCTTATGGGAATAGGTCTTGCAATCATAAGAGTTGTGGGCGGAGTTCACTTTATCAAGGATGTAGTGGCAGGTGCTCTTATGGCAATTATTATTTCAATAATATGCTACGGTATTTTGTGTGGCGTTTTTGGCCTTGTTATGCTACCATTTTAAATAGATATATAGAGAGGTTATTCGGGAGCGAACTATGAAAAAGAGTGCAAAAAAAGCCATGGTAGTGCTGTTTAGCATTCTAGGCACTGTTTTAGGGCTTTATATAGGTGGATATTGGTTATTTATTAGACCGGTATACTGGTTGATTACTAGTTTCAAAGCAGGAACACTTACAGCGGGGATTCTAATTATCAATGTCATCAAGATTTTTGTCGCATCCACGATAGGTGGGGCTATCTGGTGTATTTGCGACATAATAGCAGGTCATTTTAGAGATTTGCCAGAGGATGAATGATTTAGAATATATTAATTATTGGGAGGTAAGTTGTAATGACTGGAAACGTAATTGTGGGACAATCAGGCGGACCGACCGCCGCAATCAATTCTTCCTTAGCGGGAGTTATCAGAACAGCCAAAGATCGAGGTGCTGGCAAGGTTTATGGTATGCTTCATGGTATTAAGGGACTGATGGATGAACAGTACGTCGATCTTTCCGATTATATCAAGAACGATTTGGATGTCGAGCTTTTAAAGCGCACACCAGCGGCATATTTGGGGTCATGTCGTTTTAAGCTGCCAGAAATCCACGAAGACATGAAGACCTATGAACACATTTTTGAAATTCTCAAAAAGCTAGAAATCGAAGCTTTGATTTACATTGGTGGTAACGATTCTATGGATACCATCAAGAAGCTTTCAGACTACGCTATTCTTACAGGTTCTGATATTAGATTTGTTGGCTGCCCAAAGACAATCGACAACGATTTGGCACTTACAGATCACACACCAGGATACGGCAGTGCTGCAAAGTATATTGGCACATCTGTTAAAGAAATTATCCGCGATAGCTATTGTCTTGAATACGACAAGGGCCTTGTTACAATTGTTGAGATTATGGGACGTAACGCAGGTTGGCTTACAGGTGCTTCAATTCTTGCAAAGGGCGAGGATTGTGAGGGCCCAGATTTGATTTACCTTCCTGAGGTTGCCTTTGACGTTGAGAAATTCAAGGACAGAGTTGAAAAGCTTTTAAAGACACAATCTTCTGTAGTGGTTTGCATCTCAGAGGGTATCCACACCAAGGACGGCAAGTATGTTTGCGAATATGGTGATGGCGGTTCCTTTGTTGATGCATTCAATCACAAGCAGCTTACAGGTACAGCGGCTTATCTGTGTCATTACATCGGCAAGGAGATAGGTTGCAAGACCAGGGCAATCGAGCTTTCTACCTTACAGCGAGCTGGCTCACATCTGGCTTCTCGAGTTGATATCCTTGAGGCTTACCAGGTTGGTGGTGCTGCAGTTCTTGCTGCAGATGAAGGCGACACAGGCAAGATGGTTACACTTATCCGTCATTCTGATGATCCATATCAGTGTGGTACAGAGGTAAAGGATGTACACAAGATTGCCAACGATGAAAAATTAGTACCAAGAAATTGGATTACTCATGATGGCACCTATGTTACAGAGGCATTCATTACATATGTAAGGCCTTTGATTCAGGGAGATGTTTCTCCAATTATGGTTGATGGTATTCCTCGTCATATTTATAGGCCAGTCAAAAAGAAATCCAACTAATTTGGGTTTATGAGTTATGGAGGGGTATAAATGCAAGTATTTCATGGAACAATAATCACCTGCGATGAACAAAGCACGGTGGCCAATTATTTGGTGGAGCGTGAAGGCCGAATCGCGTATATAGGGGATACTTTGCCTGCACAGTATGAGGTTGTTCCCCCAATTGAGCTGGGAAACAATGTTGTAGTGCCTGCCTTTACAGACACCCACTTGCATTATTCCGGTTTTTCCATTTTGCATAGGATGTTTCCTATCAACGATACGGATTCCAATGCAAAGATACTTGAGCAGCTACACGAGTACGCAACCAATTCTAGGGATAGTATAGTTGTTGGTTTTGGTGCCACAGAGTTTGCTGTTTCAGAGGGGCATCTGATTTTAAGGGAGCAGATGGATGCTGCTTGTTCATTCAAGCCTGCCTTTATCATCAAGCATGATGCACATTCTGGTGTGGCAAACAGCCTGTTTATAGATGCCATCAAGTCCAAGGTTGAAAACCTTAGAGGCTTCAATCCTACGACAGGAGAGCTAAAGCAGGAGGCATTTACTGTTGCCTGCGAATTTATTTTCCATGGCCTTTCTACCAAAAAGGTTATTGATTCTATGGTGGAGACAGCTGATTTTCTTGCCAGCAAAGGTATTGGACTTATTTATTCTGCCAGCGGCATGGGATTTATCAGAGACTACGATTTTGATATGGAGCGTTCAGTTGCAAAGGGCCTTGATAACGGCATGCAGATGAAGGTGGCATATCAGAGTGCCAACGTGGAAAAGATTACCAAGAAGGACATGACAAGAGTGGTATTTGCCAATCTTGATGGTACCTTTGCCAATCGTGATGCGGCGTTGCTTTCAGAGTATGCCGACACCAACAACAAGGGCTTATCATATTTTAACGATATTGATGTGCAGCAGTTTTGCATTAATGCAAACAGGGCTGGCTATCAGATAGCTTTGCATGCAGTTGGAGATGCGGCCTTTGAGCAGGCGGTCAACGCTATTTCTATTGCCCTGGAGGATTACCCAAGGTATGACCACAGGCATATTATTTTACATGGCTCCTTACCTACGGATAGGGCACTAAAGATGTGTCAGAAATACAATATAATTATTTCTGTGAAGCCATCAATGCTGTCTCATTTAGAGGGTATCGATGAGTTTGTAAATGGTATACTTTCTGAGGAAAGAGCAAAGGGAATCAATCCTCTCAGAAAGATTCAGGACATGGGTATCAGGATTTGTTTTAATTCCGATGCTCCTGCGTCAGATCCAAACCCAATACTTTGGATTCACGACGCATGTAACAACAAAAATCCAGAGCAGTCCGTTACAGTTAAGGAGGCACTTAGAATGGCCACTTACAACGGGGCTTACGCCTGCTTCGATGAAAAGGAGCGAGGCACGCTGGAGATGGGAAAGAGTTGCGACTTAGTTGTGCTAGATAAAAACCCTTACGAGATTCCGGTGGAGGAATTAGACACAATTAACGTGTCAGAATTGTATTTAAAGGGAAAGCCTTATCAGCGTTCACGAATAGGTTCAATGGCGACGATGATAAGGGGTATGTTCCCACAGTAAGATTTATCGCCCCTTCCTTATAGCTATAGGGAAGGGGTTTACTTTATAGGAATTACTATTCTTAAGGAGGAATACATGTCACTTTCGTTAATATATGGAAGCTCAGGAAGCGGCAAATCCATGGGATTGTACAATCGAATAATCAAAGAGTCCATGGAAAATAAGGACAAGAATTTTCTCATAATTGTTCCTGAGCAGTACACCATGTCTACCCAGAGACAGTTGGTTTCCATGCATCCCAACAAGTGCATAATGAATATTGATGTGTTGTCCTTCAATCGCTTGGCGTACCGTGTTTTTGAAGAGATTGGTGCAGCAGTTCACACAGTGTTAGATGACACAGGAAAGTCCCTAGTGATCAGAA
>JAEEGL012980802.1_pt1 | contig 14054 bp, 10 predicted proteins | sample 9134231 | NCBI WGS metagenome assembly JAEEGL01 (sample SAMN16246548, study PRJNA631951) | gut metagenome | biome: gut microbiome; feature: rumen; material: fiber-attached | host: Bos | place: Iran: Karaj | collected 2018-10
AAAACGCGCAAGCTACGAGGAAAGCAGCAAGTACAGGCGTGAGCGCCACAAGAAAAACCTTGAGGCAGAGGCAAAGATGGAGCCGGTGGTTCTCGAGGATGCGGTCATCGCTCCGTTTGGCAAGCCGAACCCCGAGGCTTCACCTAGCCCTGAGCCTGAAATAGAGGCGCCAAAGACGAGTGAAGAAATCAAGGCGGCTCTTCCGAGCTACGCGGATATGGATATAACCCTCACACCTCTCGAGGGGCAGGTTGCCATGAGAGACATTAACGAGGAAATCCGCAAAGAGCACGAAAAAAAGGAAAAGGAAAAGAATCCGGAGCCAAAGCTGACGGAGATTCCGCTCAAAGAGGCAATAAAGGAATCCGACGTATACGGGGACAAGGTTTTCGTCGTAATACTAAAGGGTCTTGAGCATGCATGGGAGGCGGTAAAGAGCTTCTTTTCAAAGCTTTCGACCGGCATCCAGAAGAGGATAACCCGCCTTACGGCGAAAAAGGATCCCGAAAAGGCGGTACAGCTTTCAAAGAGCATAGGCGACAAAAAAGCGAGCCTGACCATCAAGAAAAAGGTGGCAAAGGGCAAGCTTGGCGATGTAAAGAATTTCTTAGTCGCCAAAGAGGAAATGCTCAGCAGCAAGCTTGCACAGCAGGTGAGCATCTTTGACCACAAGCAGGGCGACCGTCAGGCAAAGGCAGAGGAGGCCGTTCAGCGCAGTGGTGTGAGATTCCACCGCACCCGCCACTGGATTGATGTCAACAAGAAATACCTGATACTGGGCTTTACCGGTTTTGTGGCACTTCTGTTCATCATCATTGCGGGCATCAACTGGGCAACAGCTTATGAATATGCTTACAACGGAAAAACACTGGGCGTTGTAAAGAACCAGGAGGATGTAACAAGGATCCTCGAAATCGTCAGCGAACAGCTCTCAAAGGAGCACAATGCCGAGGTTTACATAGACAAGGACGAGGACATCACCTTTAAGAGAGTTTGGAACCTCACGGGACACAATGACACCCAGCAGGAGGTTCTGCGTACCCTGACCTACATGCAGGATATGTCGGTTACGGGCTATCGTATCCTTGCCGACGGCTCTGCGCTCGGTATTGTCGAGAGCGAGGCTATGGCAAAGCAGATCCTCTCCGAGGTAAAGGAAGCCTACGCACCGCGCAGCGAATCCATCAAGTACGAGGATATCGACTTCGCAGAGAATATAACAATCGAGCCTTATGAGACCAAGCTTGGCTTACTCCTCTCACACGATGAGATGATGTACAAGCTCATGACAGGCGCAGAGGAGCAGATGACTCATACCGTGCAGGCGGGCGAGACATTCTCCGAAATTGCGAACATGTACGGCATTTCGCAGGCTACACTGCAGGCAAGCAATCCGACCGTGAACCCGGCAAGACTTTCGATAGGACAGCAAATCATTCTGTCGCAGTCAATGCCTATGCTCACGGTACAGACGGTTGAAGTTTCAACATATATCGAATATCTCGACTACGAGACAACCTATGAAGAGAGCGCTTCGATGTACAAGGGCGAAACCTCCACAAAGCGCAAGGGTGAACCGGGCGAACGTTCCGTAAAGGCAAAGATAGTAAAGAACAACGGAATCGAGGTTGCAAAGCTCGAGCTTTCGTCCGAAATCACAAAACAGCCTGTATCGGCGATTGTGGTTCGCGGTACAAAGGAGCTGCCTCCTACAAAGGGAACAGGAAAGTTCATCTATCCTGTAACCGGCTACCGCCTCACGTCAAAGTTCGGAAGCAGATGGGGACGTATGCACTACGGCGTAGACCTGGCTTGCTCGACCGGTACAAAGATCAGAGCCTCTGACGGTGGTAAGGTTACCTTTGCCGGATACAAGGGCTCGTTCGGATATCTTGTAATAATCGATCACGGCGGCGGATATGAAACCTATTATGCACACTGCTCAAAGCTATACGTAAAGGTCGGTGACGCCGTTTACCAGGGCCAGCATATCGCAAATGTAGGCTCCACGGGCAGGTCCACCGGACCGCATTGCCACTTCGAGGTACACTATCTCGGAACCGCAAAGAATCCGCTCAATTACTTGTAAAACGACTTGTAAAAGGAGAAGGTTTAGAATGGACAAAAAGAAAATACTCATCATCGAGGACGAACAATCCATTTCTGACATCATAAAATTCAATCTTGAAAAAGAGGGTTACATAACACTCACAGCATACGACGGGCAGGCAGGTCTCGAAAAAGCACTTTCCGAAAACCCCGACCTGATTCTGCTCGATGTAATGCTGCCGCTTATGGACGGCTTTCAGGTCTGCAAAAAGGTGCGCGAAGAGAGCCTCGTGCCGATTCTGATGCTTACCGCAAAGGAAGAAGAAATCGACAAGGTGCTGGGGCTCGAGCTTGGCGCCGACGACTACATCACAAAGCCGTTCTCAATGCGCGAGCTTATCGCACGAATCAAGGCAAACATCCGCCGCACGGATTTTGCCGACGCTACAAGGGACGTGCCGTCGGACGTTCAGACCTTCGGCAATCTCGAAATCGACATGAACCGTTTCGAGGTGCGCAAGTCCGGCCAAGCTCTCGAGCTTACACAGCGTGAGTTTGAGCTCTTAAAGTACCTTGCGGCAGCAGAAGGCCGTGTCTTCTCGCGCGAACAGCTTCTCGAAGAGGTGTGGGGCTACGAATATTACGGCGACATCAGAACCGTGGACGTAACGGTGCGCCGCCTTCGCGAAAAGCTGGAGGACGATTCGTCCGATCCGAAATATATCATGACAAAGCGTGGAATAGGTTATTATTTCAGGAGGCCTTAGTCTATGTTTAAAACAAAGCTGGGGCGCAGCATCAGGTGGAAGCTGGTTCTGGTCTATGTGCTTCTCGTATTCATAGCTACGACCATTATCGGCGTGTTCCTGACAAGCCAGCTCGAAAGCTACTATACCAATTCCATAGAACGCGACATAGTGAACACCGTAAACGAAGGAGGTCTCACTTCTTCGTTTGCTGCATATGACAATCTGCAGGACAATGCAGAGGAAATCAGCACAAACATAAGCAGCTGGGGCGTCGGCCTCGGTCAGGAAATCTATGTGGTCGATTCGGCAATGAACATAATTGCCGCAACCTCTGATGTGCAGGGGCGCAGCGCGCTGGATTTTCTCGATTGCGATGTTATCTTAAGTGCGATTTCTTCGGGCGCTCGTGCGCAGTCATTTTCGACGATTTCTCTTTCGGAGAAAAGTCTGCAGGTAATGAACGTTGTTTTCCCTATTGAAAACGATGCCGGGAAAAGTCTGGGAGCTCTGTATGTCAGAGCAGATATGAGCAGTGTCCGCGAGTCGGTCAACGAGTCCGGATCCATTTTCATCAAGGCCATGCTCCTGGCGCTTGCGATAACCATCGTGCTCGGAAGTATCATAAGCAGCTCGATTACACGTCCGATCAAGGATGTGACCGTAAAGGCGGAGCTGATGTCCGAGGGTGACTTCTCGCAGGAGGTTTCCATAAGGTCCGAGGATGAAATCGGCCAGCTGGCGAGCATGTTCAATATCCTGCGCATAAAGCTGAACGATACGCTTTCGCAGATAGAGAACGAAAAGAACAAGCTTGAGGCGGTACTGCGCCACATGGCGGATGCGCTGATTGCGATAGACCTTTCGGGCAACATAACGCACGTAAACCAGGCGGCGCTTGATTTGCTGGGTCTGTCGGGCGAGCTTTATAAGGACACTGAAGACCTGCCGCCGTACGACGAGCTCATTGGTGGCATCAGCAAGGACCTGCAGCTTTCAAAGCTGGTGGAGAACTGTAAGGACGAGGCTGCAAGCGATGTTTTCGAATATGCAGGCAAAACCTTTGCGGTGCGCTACGATAAATACCAGGAGGAGAGCGGCGATGATACCGGCATCCTCATGATAATTCAGGACATAACGGAGAGACAAAAGCTCGAAAACATGCAGATGGACTTCGTGGCAAACGTTTCTCACGAGCTTAAGACACCGCTTACTACAATAAAGAGCTATACCGAAACGATGCTTGACGGCATGGTCGAGGATCCTGCAACTCAGCAGCAGTTCCTCGGCATAATAGATACCGAGGCGGATCGAATGAACCGTCTGGTAAAGGAGCTTCTGCAGCTCTCCCGTATGGAAAACAAGCAGGAGCAGTGGAGCATGAAAGAGATGAACCTCCTTCCTCTCCTCGAAAATGCCGTGAAAAAGGTGGAGCTCACTGCGACCACAAAGAATCAGCAGCTTAACCTGCTTTTCAATGCGGAGGAGAGATTGCCGATTGTTGCGGACCGCGACAAGATCGAGCAGGTGGTGCTCAATATTCTTTCAAATTCTATCAAGTACACACAGGAGGGCGGCCGAATCGACGTGGATGCTCTGCGTCGTGACCGCAATGTGTTTATAATCGTGGCTGACAACGGTATAGGAATACCGGAGGACGAGCTGGGGAGAGTTTTCGAACGCTTTTTCCGCGTGGACAAGGCTCGCAGCCGCGCAATGGGCGGCACGGGACTTGGGCTGTCCATATCAAAGCAAATCGTCGAAGAGCACGGGGGCAGTATTGAAATAGAATCAAAGGAGGGCCGCGGCACAAAGGTGACAATCTCACTGCCGCTCGCACCGTCTGCCATCCGCGGAGAACGACTTGCAGATTGATGAGGTGTTTTAGTGTTTAAACGAAAACCAAGCAGAAGCAGACAACACAGGCGCGAACAGAAGGTTATAAACCTTGAGGACGCGCGTCGTGAGCGTCTGAAAAAGCGTGAAGAGCGCGCTCAAAGGGAAGAGGAAAAGCGTCGCCGCGAGGAAGAACGCCAGCTCTCCGCAAGGCAGCGCAAACAGAGAAGGAACAGGGCACTAATCTATTTCTTCGGAATCCTTGTGATAGTTGCGATTTTGTTCGGTTCCGCCTGGAAAATCTTCTCGCTGGAGGCGCAAAAGTCAAAGCTCGAGGCCGAAAACAAGCAGCTCATGGAGCAGCGAGACGATCTGCAGGAAGAACTCAAAAACGTGAACGATCCGGAATATGTGGAGCACCAGGCACGTGAACAGCTCAGCCTGATAAAGCCGGGCGAGACGCTGTATGTGCTGCCGCCGCGGCCGGACAAAGAAAACGAAGACGAGGGCTCGGATAAATAATGAAAATAAAAGAGATAATTGTGGTAGAGGGACGCGATGATACCGCTGCAATTAACCGCGCGGTCGATGCGCAGACCATCGAAACCCACGGCTACGGAATCCGCAGGGAAACCTGGGAGCTCATCGACAGAGCTTACTCGGATCCGGAGCTTGGAATCATCATATTTACCGATCCCGACCACGCGGGAAACGAAATACGCCGCCGCGTGCGGGAACGCTGTCCGGGCGCAAAGGAAGCTTTTCTGACAAAGGCGGACGCGAGCAGGGACGGCGATATAGGAATTGAAAATGCAACGCCTGAGGCCATAAGGGCCGCACTTTCAAAGGTGGCGAAGGCAGTGGAGATGGCGGAGACGGCGAATGCTACTCCCGGAGGAGTAGCGGCAGGCCGACCGGAATTCTCCAAGGAAGATCTCATAAAGGCGGGACTTTCGGGAGCACCGGATTCCGCGGAAAGGCGCGAGGCTCTGGGCAAGGCGCTCGGTATAGGCACCGGAAACAGCGGCGCATTTTTAAAGAAGCTAAACTACTTTGGCATCACCAGGGAGGCATTCAATGAAGCTTTACTCGGCATCGACAATAAGAGAGCTTGAGGCAAGACACGACTTTCATCTTTCAAAGAGCCTCGGGCAAAATTTTTTGACCGACAAGGGCATAATTGACCAAATAATTGAGGGCGCGGAAATTAGCGAGGACGATCTTGTTATCGAAATCGGACCGGGCATCGGCGTTCTAACCGTAGAGGCTGCGCAGCGCGCAAAGCGTGTCGTAGCCGTAGAAATCGACCAAAGCCTGATTCCTATATTAAAGGAAACGCTGGCCGAGTTTGATAATGTGGAAATTGTAAACCGCGATATCTTAAAAACCGACATAAACGCCCTGATTGAAGAGCATGGCGAGGGGATTAAGGGCGTAAAAATAATAGGAAATCTGCCGTATTACATCACAACTCCGATTGTTATGAAGATACTTGAGGACGGTGTGCGTGCAGACAGCATCATCGTAATGATGCAAAAAGAAGTGGCGGACAGAATCAAGTCAAAGCCGTCAAAGAAGACCTACGGAGCGCTTTCGGTGGCGGTGCAGTACTACTGCACGGCGGAGGCGATAGTTGATGTGCCAAGGAGTGTATTCGTGCCTCAGCCAAACGTAGACTCGACGGTTTTGAAGCTGATCGTCAGACCGGAACGACCGGTAGAGCTTATTGATGAAAAAATATTTTTTGAAACCGTAAAGGGAGGCTTTGGACAGCGCAGAAAGACGCTTTCAAATGCCCTTTCGGGAGTGTGTGGGATGGACAAAACCGCAGCGGCACAGGTGCTCGCGGCGGCAGAGATAGATCCGATTCGCAGGGCAGAGACGCTTGACCTTAATGAGTTCGCGCGCCTGGCGAATGAGGTGGCAAAATGGAAAGACTCAAAAAAATAGCAAAAACAGATCTTGGAAAAACTTTAATAACAATAATACTGCTTTCTTTTGCAATCAATTTTGTGATTGAAACCGTTTCGAGAAAGGGACTTGGTGCAGGGCTTTCTTATCTGACAGGTCAGCCGCTTGTGTTCCTTTATAACATGCTCATCATCCTGTCTACGCTGTCAATTGCAATCTTGGTAAAGCGCAGACTCTTCGTCTACATCGTGGTGGGCGGCACATGGCTCGGAATAGGTATCGCAAACGGTGTCATTCTGTCAAACCGTATGACTCCGTTTACCACAAAGGATTTGCAGGTACTCGAGGACGGACTTTCAATCGTTCCGAATTACCTTTCGACAAAGGAAATCATAATGGTCTGCATTGCAATCGTTTTGGCGGTTGCACTGCTCGTTTTCATATTCATAAAGGGACCGCGCCGCAAGGAAAAGATGCATGTAAAGAGCTATCTTGCATCCTTTGCAATTATCCTTTTGCTGATGGCGGGATCCTCGGGACTTGCCATAAAAACGGGCGTTGTGGAGACCTTCTTTGGTAACCTGGCGTATGCATATCGGGATTTCGGATTCCCTTACTGTTTTATAAACACATGGGTGAACACCGGCGTCAACAGGCCTTACGGCTATAGCGAGGCCGCCGTTAAGGGCATCTTCGCAGAAGGCGAGCTCGGTCCTGAGGGCATATACATTCCGGAAGTCACGGACACAGACGACAAGTATCCAAACATCATAGTCGTGCAGCTCGAATCCTTCATCGACCCGCAGATGGTGAAAACCATCACCTGCTCGGAGGATCCGGTGCCGAACTGGCGCAAGCTGATGGCAGAATGCTCCTCCGGCTACTTCACCGCACCGGCGGTGGGTGCAGGCACGGCAAATACGGAGTTTGAAGTGCTTTCCGGCATGAGCGTAAAGTTCTTCGGTCCGGGAGAATATCCTTACAAATCGATTCTTAGGGAAGAGCCTTGCGAAACGGTAGCATATATCCTGAAGAATATGGGCTTTAAGACCCATGCGATACACAATCACAGAGGTGCGTTCTACGGGCGTAACCAGGTTTATCCGAACCTCGGCTTTGAGACCTTTACATCCATAGAATACATGAATCACGTTGTAAAAACTCCAAAAAACTGGGCAAAGGACCAGGTGCTGACGGAGCAGATTTTCTCCGCGCTTGAGGCTGATGCGGAGCGCGATTTTGTTTTCACGGTATCCGTGCAGGGTCACGGAAAATATCCGACCGAGCAGGTTTTTGAGACACCGGTTATTGACATTACCGCGCCGGACGAGGAATCATACTATCAGTACGTTTACTATGTAAACGAGATTCACGAGATGGACAAATGGCTCGGAGAGCTCACAGCGGCGCTTTCCAAGTTCCCGGAGCCGGTTATTCTGGTGCTCTACGGCGACCACATACCTGCCCTTGAAATGGAGGCAGAGGATATGGAAAGCGGCGATCTTTACAACACCCAGTATCTTATCTGGGCGAACTACCGCTTAAAGGCAGAGGACAAGGATCTCCACGCTTACCAGCTGATGCCGGAGGTGTTCAACCGCCTCGGAATTCACAACGGAACCCTGATGCTCTATCACCAGAACCACTCCGGTGATGAAGACTATCTCAAGAACTTGAAGATGCTCGAATACGATATGCTCTACGGCAAGCGTTACGTCTACGGCGGCAACACACCTTTTGAAAAGGTCGACATGAAGATGGGCATTCGCCCAATCAAGATTGAAGAGGTTGTTCAGATCGGCGAGAATTACTATATCAAGGGAGAGAACTTCACCCAGTACAGCAAGATTTCCTTGGATGGCGAAATCCTCGACACCATTTACCTCGGACCGACGGTTCTGGGGCTCCTTGAAGAGGTGGACCCTGAGGATGTAAGCCGCATGAAGATATCACAGGTAGAAAAGTACAACGAAATCCTGTCAACGACGGAGTAAAGAAATCCTGCCGGCGGCGGAGTAAAGAAATCATGCCGGCGGCGGAGTAAAGAAATCATGCCGGCGGCGGAGTAAAACAAGCCTTCCCCTCGAGGGGAAGGTGGCACGACAGTGCCGGATGAGGTGTTCTATGACTAAAGAAAATGGGGGCCCTACCCTGCACACCGAAAGACTTACACTTATGCCTTGGGAAGCTACCGAAGAAATGGCGATAGCCCTCTACGAGTATGCCAAAAACAAGGAGGTTGGCCCCGCTGCAGGCTGGAAGCCGCACGAGGACCCGGCTGAGTCACTGGATATAATCAAGGACATTTTCCTTCCAACGGGAGCCTTTGCGATTAAATGGAACGAAACAGGGGAAATAATAGGCTCCATCGGACTCGACAAGGACATCCGCAGACAGGATGTGAAAAGCCGCGAACTCGGCTATTCTCTTGCGCGCAAATGCTGGGGAATGGGTATGATGACCGAGGCCGCACGCGAGGTAATTCGCTACGGCTTTGAGGAGCTCGACCTTGAAATAATCAGCATTGCAATCTATCCGAAAAATGAGCGCAGCCGCAGTGTGGCGCGAAAGCTCGGCTTCAAGCTCGAGGGGACGCTTCGCATGGGCTGCCGCGGCTACGACGGCGAGCTTCGCGACCTCATGGTAGGCTCGATTACCGCTGATGAATGGCGGAGCAAATAAAAATTGCATAAAAATCCACAATGGGGCGTATTCCCTTGTGGATTTGTTTTTTTATGGTTGAAAAGGTTTTTAGACTATGGTATAAAGATAAGTGGGTATATATTGGGAAAGGAGGACGCAAAAATGGAACCACTTATCAAAGTGCGCAATATCAGAAAAATTTACAGAATGGGAGAAGAGCGCGTTATCGCCTTGGATGATATCAGTTTGGATATTTTCCGAGGGGATATTGTTTGTTTTTTGGGAACCCCCGGCAGCGGAAAGTCTACCTTCCTGAACATGGTCGCAGGTCTTGAAAAGCCGACGCGCGGAGAGATTTATATCGGCGGCGTGCCGATTCACAAGCTAAACGAAGAGCAGATTACGCTCTTCAGGCAGAAAAACATAGGCTTTATCTTCCAGGCGTATCATCTGATGCCGATGCTTACGGCAGAGGAAAACGTGATGATGCCGCTCATTTTCCGAAATGTCCCAAACAAAGAGCGAAAACGACTGGCACACGAGGCGCTTGAGCAGGTTGGGCTTAAGGGCTACGAAAAGCGAAAGCCGACGCAGATGTCCGGCGGTCAGCAGCAGAGAGTCGGTATTGCAAGAGCCCTTGTGGGAAGTCCGAAAATCATATTCGCGGACGAGCCTACGGGAAACCTTGACAGTAACACGACCAAAGAGGTCATGGAGCTCATCATAAGAGAGGTCAAGGAAAAGGGTCAGACTCTTATCATAGTAACTCACGACCGCAGTATCGCGGAATATGCGACAAAAATAGTAACGATACAGGATGGAAATATCATTTCCATACAGGATAAAGAGAGACCTGCCGAAGAAGCGCAGGCCAAATAAAGAGAGGTATACGAAATGGAGAATCAAAAGAAGATATCACGCATAGCGGCGAGAATCGGAGCGATGGCTCTTGCGGCGGCAATTGCTCTTACCGGAGCATTTGCAGATTTTGCAAGTCCGGCACGTACATTCGGCCCTGAGTCCGTTTACGGCGATACAATCGCGGCGAATGCTTTGGAAATTAAAAAGGACAGCCCACAGAGGGTGGTGCAGGGTGCGGGCGAAGAGTTCGGACTTACCGTAACAAACAAGAGCCAGCAGGAAATATCCTATAGCGAAGCTGTCATAAACATTGACGATACGGCAAATCGCTTCAATATTTCCGTAAGCCCGACAGGCCAGGTTACATTAAAGCCGGGTGAGCAGTCTCACATCGCATTTAAAATCACGGCTCGCAAAAATGTAACGGCAAAGAATTATCAGTATTACATCACCTTAAAAAAGGACGGCGAGGTTGTATACACTTCACAGTACCTTGAGTTCACAATCGCCGAGGCATCGAGCACCAGCAAATACGCTCAGTACTTTGACGGCGCGGAAATCAGTGCATCCATCATACCCGAGGATGCTCTTTATGCCGGTGACAACAATGTTCTCAGCATTGATGTTTACAATGCCAGCATGAACATCCTAAGGAACTGTCAGGTAACCGTAAAGCTGCCTGAGGGTACAACAATAAAGAACGGATCAAACACTGTAAACGTGGGCTATATCGATCCACTCAGCACAGCAAACTGCTCCTTCAAAATCAGCGTGGATTCAAAGGCTGAAACCGGCAGCAAGGAGTTCGTCATCGAGCTCAAAGCCGCTGCCAGAATTCGCGAGAGCAGCTCTTATTCCGATGATGTGAGCTACACCGACAAGGACTACTCCACATCAAAAACCTTTTACTACTATGTAAACGCAAAGGAAAAGAAGGATGACGATCCTTTAGGCTCCGAGGCGAACCCTCGCCTTATGGTGCAGAACTATTCTGCGGGCAGCGCTGTTGCGGCAGGCTCAACCACAAATCTTTCCCTGGACATAGTAAACACTTCACAGAAGACACTTTACAATGTTAAGGTTTCCGTTTCCGGCGACGGCACATTCGTTCCGGTCGGCACCAGCAACTCCTACTTCATCGATAAGATTGGGGCGGGCGAGTCAAAGCGCCACACCATGACTCTGCGCTGCGACCGCGACACAGAGCCGGGAGCAAAGGGCCTGACTGTCCACATGGACTACGAGGACAGCAAGGGAGGCACCTTTAACAGTGAAGATACCATTTCCATCAAGGTAACCCAGCCGAGCAAGCTTGTCATCGGACAGCTGACTCTGCCTATGGACCCATATGCGGGTGAAGAGGCATGCGTTGAGCTTACCTTCTACAACATGGGAAAGAACGCTATCTCAAACCTCATGGTCAGCGTTGACGGTAATTTTGCCCAGAATCAGAACAACGGCGATTTCGTCGGCAACATGGCAGCAGGTACAGATGAAAACTATGCGTGCTATATCGTGCCGATGGAAGTAGGCGCAGTAGAGGGCGTAATCTCACTTCAGTACGATGATGCAGAGGGCAACACCGTTGTTGAAGAGGTGCCTTTCAGCTTTGAGGCCCTTGAATTTGTTCCGGATGATTCGGAATGGGAAGAAGAGCCTGTAGACGAGGGCACACAGATTCCTTGGAAGGCAATTATCATCCTCGCGGTAATCGTTCTTGCGGTTGCAGGAGCGCTGATTTTCCGCAAGATTCGCAGAAAAAAGCTTGAGCAGAAGCTCGCCATTGAGGATGCAGAATACGAAATAGATAAAGCTCCGCAGGAAGAAAAGAAATAGCCGGAGGTAGAAATGAACGTTAGAGATTTAATCGGACTCTGCGTGAAGAACCTCCTGAGGCGGCGTACCCGTTCGGTGCTTGCGATAGTCGGCGTTGTAGTCGGCACATGCGCGGTTGTGCTGATGCTGTCCGTCGGTTTCGGACTGACGGCGTCTTATCAGGCACAAATAGAGAGCTACGGAAACCTGCACATGATAAACATGTACAATTACGGTGGCGGTGGCGGCATGGGTTCGGAGAACCAAAAGGGTGTCATCAGCGACAAATCTTTGGCAGAGATTGAAAAAATAGAGGGCGTCACGGTGGCGGCTCCGATAGAAAGCATGAGCATGACCATCGGTGCGGACAAATATATCACCAGTGTCGAGGTAAAGGGCATAGACCCGACCGTGCTGGAAAAATTCAAGTACAATCTGCAGGATGGCCGCATGCTTGCGTCAAACGACAAGGATGTCCTCCTGTTTGGCGCATGGGTGCCGGAATGGTTCTACAATCCGCAGAGCAAAAACTGGGACTCCAAAAAGGTCAACGTAATGCGCGAGGACCTCGTGATGACGGCAGACTGGTATTACGGACGCAAGGACAATGAAAGACCAAAGGATGCGGCGGAATATCCGCTCTACGAAATCAAGGCCTGCGGCGTTTTGGAAGAGACAAACGACGATTCGGACTATTGCGTTTACATGAATATAAATCGCGTTGAGGCGATTAAAAAGGAAACAGCAAAGGTCGAAAAGACAAGGGTTGAGCCGCAGAAAAAGGACGGCAAGACCTATGAAGAGGCTCTTGTATATGTAGAGGACCTCAAATATGTTGAAGAGGTCAACAAGAAACTGAAGGACGACGGCTATCAGACAAACAGCCCGATTGACTGGCTGCAGGCGATGAAGGAGACCTCCGCCATGATTCAGAAAATCCTTGGCGGTATCGGCGGCATTTCGCTGATCGTTGCAGCGCTTTCCATCACCAATACCATGGTAATGTCGGTCTACGAGCGAACGCGCGAAATCGGTGTAATGAAGGTAATCGGCGCGAACCTCAAGGACATCCGCAGGCTCTTCCTAGTGGAAGCCGGCCTTATCGGATTCGTGGGCGGTGTGATAGGCGTAGTGGTTTCGCTGCTCCTCTCGCTTCTCATGAACACCGTGCTCTTCGACATACTGCAGTCGGCGCTCGGCTCACTGGGCGGCGGCTACGGTACGACAATTTCGGTCGTTCCGCTGTGGCTGGTGTTTGCGGCAATCGCATTTGCCACACTTATCGGCGTGGTAGCGGGCTACTCACCTGCAAACCGTGCGATGAAGCTCTCAGCGCTTGAGTCACTGAAAAATGAATAAATAATAGACAAAGTTTCCTCCCGTGAAACAAAGGGTAAATTTGTTTCGCGGGAGAGTGTTTTTTTGCAAAAAACTATTTAAATACATTTAGTTTTGTATTATTATAGAAAGGTAGGTGGCTTTTTAAAGCCCACGTAGTTTTGGTAGGATTCAATCGTTATATCAATATGAAGCTCAAGGAAAGGAAATAGTAATGAAAAAACTTTTAACCGGTAATGAAGCTTTAGCACGTGGAGCTTGGGAGGCAGGTGTGCACTTCGCATCCGCTTATCCCGGAACACCGTCCACAGAAATTCTGGAAAACATGACCACTTACAAGGAAGTAATTTCCGAGTGGGCACCTAACGAAAAGGTTGCACTTGAAGCAGCTGTAGGCGCAGCTATCGCAGGCGGCAGATCTATGGCGTCAATGAAGCACGTTGGTCTCAATGTAGCAGCAGACCCGCTCTTCACATTCGTATATCAGGGCGTAAACGGCGGCTGCGTAGTAATTACAGCAGACGAGCCGGGACAGCACTCATCCCAGAACGAACAGGACAACAGAAACTATGCAATCGCTGCAAAAATGCCAATGATGGAGCCTTCCACTTCCCAGGAAGCAAAGGACTTCATGATGGAAGCTTTCGAAGTATCCGAGAAGTTCGATATCCCTGTACTCATGAGAATGACTACAAGAGGATGCCACTCCAAGGGTATCGTTGAATGCGGCGACCGTAAAGAAGTTCCTATCAAGGAATACCACAAGGACGTTACAAAGTATGTAACTGTACCTGCAAACGCAAAGAAAATGAGAATAAAGCTTGAAGACAAGCTCGCAGGCCTCCTCGAGTACTC
>JAEEGL013141174.1_pt1 | contig 14054 bp, 14 predicted proteins | sample 9134231 | NCBI WGS metagenome assembly JAEEGL01 (sample SAMN16246548, study PRJNA631951) | gut metagenome | biome: gut microbiome; feature: rumen; material: fiber-attached | host: Bos | place: Iran: Karaj | collected 2018-10
AGCATAAAAAAAGCCCGCCGTAAAGCGGGTTTTTCGTTGAGCTACCAGGATTCGAACCTAGACAAACAGAGTCAGAATCTGTTGTGCTACCATTACACCATAGCTCAATGGTGTTGCCAAAGTTAGTAAAAAATGTTCCTTCGGCAAGGGGTAATCTTCACTATTTTAGGCTCGGAGGGGTATAAGTGAGCCAAAGCTTCCCTATTCCGCTATTTGCAGTCAGGTTCTGATCCACCGTACTCACATAGCTGTACTGGGGAGCGCCCGCCTCTTGAAGAGCCGAGACAACCATGGCATCCCCAGAATAGAGCAGCAGCTTCTGCATTCCGCTGGGCAAATAGGTCAAAACGAACATACTGCAGGTCATTGTGCGGACAAAGTGGGATGTTCCCTCTATGCCCAGCACCACGCTGTTCATGAAGCAGTTTTCAGTCTGTTGACCGTCCTGCTGGTCCACCACGAGCCGGACCCCCACCTCGATCCATGAATACTTGTCCAAAGTCGCCGTGCCAATGGACAGGGTGTCCTTCCGGTCAGCCAGTTCGGACTTTTTCACGTAGCGGGAAAGCCCCACATTAGTCACGGTTTCCCCCGACATCTGGCGGTACTCTACACGGAAGGAGTCGTAGGGAACCTCTTCGGGAGCAGGCAGCCACCACCGACCTTGAGTGTCGGTCTGAGCTTGGGCTTCGTATTCTTGATTGAGTCCACTGGCAAACTCAAAACCGAACAAGTCCGTAATGACCATCACCTCGATGCCTTCGCAAGATTCCAGATTCGAGCAGTTCACCTGTCCCGAAATCCAGGCCTTAGGCGTAACCGGCGTTTCAGTGGTGTCCTTCTTGTCATCCGATGACTTCGGTTCGGCAGAATCAGAGGAAGCAGGCTTCTTGCTGACACCCCACATTAGGGTATCCAGGGACAGGGACTGTCCAGCCTTCAAGGTTCCCGACATTTTCCAACTGCGGAATATCACAGAATCCGGGACGCCGGCCTGTAGCAGCTTTTCAACCACAAACGGATCTCCAGGGCAGAAACCAAGTGTCCAAGAGCCATCTGGAACCAGCAGTTCAAAGCCACCCGGCGCAAACACCGATTCAAAGAAGGGCAAGCCCAAAACATAAACATTGAAATGAGAACCCACAGCAACAGAAGTCAGCGCCGAGTCACCATAAGTCAAGAAGCCCTTCACCTTGGCAGAGCGTTCCAGCACCAGGGAATCGTCTTCGGCAGAAGCCTCTGGCAAGTACAGAATTTCTTCAGTAGCAGCATCAACCACAGCCAGCTGGAAGGTATCTGCAGGCACGTTCTCAAAGAAGAACCGCCCCTGGGCGTCCGTTTCAGTTTCGCGGAATTCAGGTATACCCTCTTCCGTCAGTTTTTTCGACAAAACCATGCGAACAACGGCACCCTTAGCTTTGGTACCGTCCATATGGTAAACCACACCCTTCAGGGTATCCAGACTAGCAAGTGTATTTTCGGTCTGGGTGGCAGTCCCCGCCACAGAATCATTATTGCTGCACGCCCAAAAACCGAAGGCGGAAAGCAATGCTGCTAGGCCAAGCGCTAACCTCATTTTTCCTCCTCCGACTGCAAGTCAGTCCTCTCCTTGCTGATGGGGAAGAACTGCACGTTCAGTTCGCACAACATGGTTTCACCACTATCCGATGTGACAATGTCCAGAATTTCTTTCTGAAACATATCAATTTTTCGGATGATCCGTTCAAGCCCTGCGGCAGAAACGCTCATGGTGGTGGTAGAAACATTACGACGGGCCGTGGTATAGCGGTCCAAGGCCTCTTTGCCCAGGTCAATCATCTGCTTCTGGAACTGGTGCACAAACAGGGGCGAAATTTCCTTGCCGCTGGTCACCGTCTTGTTCACGGAGCGATAGAAGCCATTATCCTTTTCGATAAGTCCCAGGTCCAACAAAAGTTGCAAGGACTGCTTTGCCTGGGGCACGGAAATCTTCGGGTTCAAGAACCAGGCCAGTTCCTGAATGTTCGTCTCGTTGATATTCAGAACGGAAAGGGCCTCGCGGACCGCTACATGGTACCACTTGGCATAGTATTCCTGCTGGTTTCTGGTCAAGGACTTCACAGCCTTGGGCAGAAGTGCAGACATCTGATCAAAAATCTGCTGCTTGGATTCTACCGACTGGGCGTGGGTAAAGTCCACCATCAGCTTAAAGTAGCGGCCTTCCTTCTCGTTCAAGCCAAGTGCCGCGATGAACTTCGGCACCATCTGGGGAGTCAGGGACTTGCGACCGTGGACCAGGTCCAAATAATAACCCGACGACGAATAACCCGCCTTCTGGGCGAAGGACCTGTAGGAGAAATACCGCTGCAGAGACTTGCGGTATTCATAGTAATCCTGCAAATACTTGCGGTAATTGTAGTACGCAAAGATATTCATCAGTTTAAATTTAATTTTTTATTTTCTTGGGAACACTTATTTTAAGAAAAAATTATCATTTTTGCCGATTTTTATTAAAAAAGAACACTTTGAGAACACTTTTAGTTCAAAAGGTATACCACCCTGGCAATTTTTTTGTTTATATTTAGGGAACACCCAATCCCATCCCTAGACCCCCGGTGAACCAATCACCGAGGGTTCTTTTTTTACCCTCTGGATTTTGCTAAAATTGGAATCATGAAGTTTATCAAGAACCTCGCCGCCAAGCTGTTGCGATTTGCAGGTATCCTCGCCGTCATCTACGTGAGCATGGTATTCTACCTAGCCCTGACAGAGCGGAGGAACGCCTACCCCAGAGCGATTCCCCACAAGGAGGCCCGTGCCGCTATTGCTCGGCAAGCCCAGGGCATCAGCTGCACCCTGGAAGACGGGACCGTTCTCGAAGGCTGGAAAGTAGGCGAAGCAGGAACACCCACCCTGCTCTACTACTCCGACGCTGACGAGGATGCCGCCCAGTTCTTGGCGGAATTGGACAGCATAGAGGGAATCACACTCACCACCTTCAACTACCGCGGTTCAGGCAACAACAAGGGGACACCATCAGGAGAGAACTGGGGTGGGGATTCCCGGGAAATCCTGGAATGCGCCTCCCAGGTAAACGGGAAGCGTCCGGAATTTATCGTAGGCCGCGGCACGGGGGCAATTCCTGCATTCACCAACAGCGACAGGCAAACAAAGCTCATCTTGATAGACCCCGTTGAAAGCATCGCCGAAGCCCTTGTATACAAGTACAGATTTCTCTACCCAAAGTTCCTCGTTCGGGCGAAAGACTCAATAAACACTAGGGAAAACAGCCCTTCCATATACCAAATTGGAATAATGCTGGACCGGGTCCAGTTTGCCGACAGAAGCCAAAAAAGCATGCAAAAATTAAAGGGGGCAACCGTCTGGAAACGAGACGGAGCTTCGTTTAGAGACGTTCTGGTAAAAATTCTGCGCAGCAACACTTCAGACTAATTCGCTCTGATTTTTGTATACATGATTCAAGATAATCTCGCCGATTTTGCGCCAAATCCGGCTTTTTGTGCTATATTTATCGGTGCAAGCCATCGCCATTCCCACGAATGCGCGTTCGGAAGCAATAAAAAAAGAGGTGTAAATAAAAATGGATAACTTTGTAATCAAGATGGACATTCGCGGTTTTGTCCGTTTTAGCGGTGAAATCGTCAAGGACCTGAAACTGGACAAGACTCCCTATGCAGATTTGGAAGTAGACAAGGCAGGCAAGCGTATCGCCGTCACCCCCTCCAAGACCCTCAAGCCCACGTCTTACCGCTTTATGCCCAACGGAAGCGGCTACCTGCTGTATTTCAAGGGCGCCCTGAATGCCGTCGGATTCCCAATTGTGACCGGAGCCTACACTGTAACCAAGGAAGGTTCCCGCATCGTGTTTACCGGAAAGGCCCCCGCCAAAAAGAAGGGTGCCTGGGAACCTATCGCCTGCCGCAACTCGGCCGGTCTCCCCATGCTTTCCATCGATTCCCGGGGAACCATCATTTTTGACAAGCGTACCTGCACCGCCATGGAAACCATCAAGAACGACACCATGATTGCAGAATATGACGCCAACAAGAAGGTCTTTAAACTATCTTTCAGCAAGAAAGGATTCATCAACGTCCGCACCATTGCAAGCCATGCCAACGCCTCTTTCATGGGCACGCTATCCTCTCACGGGATTGCCCTGCCTACCAAGAGCTTCCGCACGGACTGCAAGGTGAACGGCAAAACACTCACCTTCAGTGTTGCTCCGCTTATTGCGGCGCAAAAGGCTAAAAAAGGCTAAAAATGATCGACGTACTCAAGGCGTTCTACACGATCCACTACAACTTCGCCGCAGTGAGCGTCTTGCTCCTTGCGTTGAACATCTTTCTTCTGACCAAGAAGAATTTCAAGTGGGCCATCATCTTCACAGCCGTGTTGATTGCGTTCAACGTGTTCCTCTACAAACGGACAGAGGGAAACGAGTGGACAATCTTCATCGACCCTCCCGAAGACGCCGGCAACTCCTTCTACAAGCCCGAGCCAAAGAAAATGACCTTCTCCGTCCACAAGGACTGGGTCATCGTGGACGACAAGGGCGAGAAGCACCACTGGTGCTGGGTTGACGATTATTGGGACAAGTTCGCCAACACGGACATTATCGCCGCCATCTGGGGCGAGAACTCCAGCAAGAAGCTGATGAAATCTACGGAATCCCGTGCAACCGAAGCGGGCAACCAGAACTAGCCTAGTTTACCGAACTCTTCTAAAGAAAGCTCGCCTGCCTCTAGCTTGAGGCAGGTGAGTTTTTTTATCCACTCGCCTGGAGATGCCACCAGGCCTGACTTGACAGGCCAGATTCCGGGAATGTGGTGATGCCCGTGGACGCAAACCTGGCAATTGTTTTTTTCTATAACACCTTCGGCCCAAGCCAAGTATTCTTCCAACTTAATAGCCCGGTCTTCGCCAGCCTTGCGGCTGTTGCGACCCACAAAACGGGCGAGAGCCATACCCCAGTCTGGGTGAATCTGCTGGAACAGCCAGCGGTTCAAGGGAAGGTTCAAAATCTTGCGGTACAGGCGGTAGCTCCAGTCCGAACGGGCCACCCCATCGCCATGAGTAAAGAAAAAGGTCTTGCCCTGAAGTTCAAGCTTTAGACTAGAACAGACCTGAACTCCCAGATTTTCCGGGAAAAAGTCTTCGTACGCGAAGTCGTGGTTGCCCCTTAACAGATGGACCTGGACTCCCGAACGCACCAGCTCGGCCAGGGCAAAAAGCAAGGGGAAATGTTCCTTGTTCACATAATAGCGGTATTCGTACCAGAACTCGAACAGGTCGCCTAAAATGACCACATGGCTTGACTTACCTTTCCAGGATTCCAGAAGGTCAATCAATAGCTTTTCCCTGTGGGGTATCGCTCCAGGAGGATTTACTCCCAGGTGCGTATCTCCCAGAAAGTATGCGGGCTTTTCCATAGGGGGAAATGTACAAAAACCCGAGGTTCATAGAACCTCGGGCACACGTTAAGCACTCAACAAGAGATGTTATTTAATGCAACGGACAGGGTACATATCGTCTTCATCCCATCCATAGTCACCGACATAGCAATCAGAAGAATTACACTGACTTAAAGTATGCGCACCATCATTGTACACTGACGAAGTCCAATAATTCGCATAGCTGCCGGCATCTTGCCATCCTTCACCATAGTAACCCGCATAATATCCATTTGCCGAGAACTTAAGGACTGTATAAGCAGATGTGAATTCATTAAACAGTTCATAGTAGAAATCTTCGTCTGGCAAGCTCCATCCGCTGGGGCAAGCGTCCTCAGACTCTGCTTGCGTATAGAAATAGCCAAGGGCCTTGTTCGCTTCGCTATCCTTGAAGTATTTAGCATTTGTCGTTTTGTAGGCCACATTTTCCGTCATCATCTTAACGCCGCTATAACCCGTGGCATACCCATAAATGTGGCCATCACGAGCATCACAGAATTGTTTGCTCACATCGTAGAGGACGCCTCCAGCGCAGAATCCCTTAACCACGCCCTCATCACAAACTTGCATCGAAGACATTTCAAAAGTTGTTTCTCCGCATTCAACCTTGACTACGCCTTCATCGCAAATCTGAGTATCCTTGAAGTACATGGACGTTCCGCACTTGCCCGTGGGGTGAGTTTCCACAAGGATAACTGCATCTGAACCATCTTCCCTAGCATAGATTACGAGAAGCACACTGTCCTTTTCTTCTGTAACTGATTTTGTTGCAAAATAGTCATTCAATTCCAATTTGAATTTTACTCCAGTCAGAATCCACCCAAGACTAATATAATTGTCCACCCCTTCCTGGGTATCATAGACAGATCCGGAAAAGCCTTCTGTCTTTATAGCAGCATTAATGTCTGCAGCATCAGCAGTCGTCTTTACAACAGCCTTGGTTCCTGACTTCCAGTCAACAAACTCATCAAGAAATTTGAAATGGGCATCACGGGCAAGCTCGCTGGAACCACTGGTAGCACTGGACGGAGAGCTAGATTCTGCGCTAGAGGGAGAGCTACCTTCACCACCTTCTCCAGAACCGCTTCCGCCGTTTCCACCGCCGCTCTTCTTAGAGCTGCTGGAGTCGCCAGTCTTACAACGGCGGCCAGTGCATTCTTCTTCGGAGCTGCTGGACTCGGGTTCTGCACTGTCATCAGAAGATTCCACCTTCTTGGAGCTACTGCTGGGCTTCTTGGAGGAGCTGGACAGCTTGGCCATCATGTCTTCCAGTTCTTCCTTCAGGTCGTCTCCGTCAAGGCCTTCCTTGATCTTTTCGATGGTGGCGGAGTCGGAGACTTCTACCCACTTGTTCTCGAAACAGGCAAAGTAGGCGTCGCCAGCCTTGGCCACTTCCATTTCGCAGGTGTCCGGGAGGGCGGCCTCGGTCTTGTAGGTGGGAATTTCGTTGGACGAGCTGCTAGAGCTGTCGTCACAAGCGGTAAGGCATGCCACGGCCGTCAGGGCCATAGCCGATGTCCATAGCAATTTTTTCATAGCTTTCTCCTTGAATAAGATTCTTGTTCATATTAATCTAATCAAAAACGTAAAGAAAAGTTATCCTGGCACTTCAATTCACACATTTTTTACATAAATCTAGCGCATTTTTCCCATTAACCGCCCTAAAAGCAACTTTTGGAAGGCCGGACTACCAGGATTAGTCCTTCATCTAAAGGACGTAGATGACAGGTAGAGCAAATACTAAATTAGGGTTATGCGGTTCTGGAGGGACATTTGGGTACTTCTACTGTGCGGCTCGGCACTTTTCATTTGCGCCTGCTCCGTAAATTTGATCCAGGGCGACGGGGCTGTTAAAAATGAGCCTACATCGCAACAACAGCCCCTGTTCAAGAAAATATCCCTGACCCTCGGGAGCGACACCCTCTGGCTTGCGCAGGAACTGCTAGATGCATACAATCAAGCTGTTCCCCAAGAAGTATACCCTAGTGACAGGTGCACGGGATTCGCCAATATCCAAGCCCAGGTAACACAGAATGCCGCAACAAGTCCTTGGAGTATTCCCTTGTTCGTAATCCCCTTCTGGCCCATAATGCCCATAGACGAAACCTGGACCTACACGCTGCAGGCACAGATCCTCTGCGACGGCGTTGTCGCCAAGCAGGCGGAATACAAGGAAGAAGAAACCATTAGGGCCGAATTTTATGGAAAACTCCGCAGCGACCTTTTGAACAACGCCTCTAGGGACATGCACCGAAAACTGGTCCAGAGGTTCGCCTTCGAGCTAAATTACAACTACAATGCCGATATGGGAGTCCGGAGCGATTACTAAATTTAGTCCATGGCACATACCCTGTACATCGTGGCGACCCCCATCGGGAACATGGAAGACATCACCTACCGTGCGGTCCGTATACTGAAAGAAGTTCCCCTGGTGCTTGCCGAAGACACTCGCCACACCCGGATCCTCTTTGACAACTTCGGGATTTCTACCCCCATGGAAGCCTACCACGACTTCAACAAAGAGGCAGTCACCCCGAAATACGTGAGCTACCTGAAAGAACAGGGGGATATAGCCCTGGTCAGCGACGCTGGCACCCCAGGCATTGCAGACCCGGCCTTCAACCTGGTGCGGGAATGCGTGCGAGAGGGTATCGACGTGCGCTCCGTTCCGGGCCCCTGTGCCATGGTCACCGCCCTAGTGAGCAGCGGCATGCCCACGGACCACTTTGCCTTCCAGTACTTTTCACCCAAGAAAAGCGCCCAGCGCCTGCACCTTCTAGAAAAGCTTAAAGACGAAGAGGCCACCCAGATTTTTTACGCCAGCCCCCATAACGTGGACAAGTTCGTAGACGAAATCCGCACCGTGTTCGGGGATATCAAGATTGCGCTGATGCGTGAACTGACCAAGAAGTTCGAGGAACACCTGATCGGTACCCCTACCGAAATCCTGGAGCGTTTCAAGAGCCGCCCGCCTAAAGGGGAGTTCGTACTGATCTTCAATCCAAAGGACAAGAGCGGGCTGTGAGAGAGGTGATTAAAGCTCTGCCGAGGGCGTACTGGATTTTCCTTGGGTTCCTGTTCGTAGCAGAGCTCTGCATCTACCTTGTTATTCCCGACAAGCCCGGGCTTTACACCTGGAAGCCACAGTTCATGCCCTTCATTGTAGCCCTGCCCTTCCTCTTTGTGAAGGAGGCCCGTAAACCCTTCAACCGATTCGTCTATAGCTATGCCTCTTTGGCTTTTCTTTTTTTGGCACTGGACTACCTGGTGTCGGGCCATGCAGGCCTGATCCAGATTTCTGTAACGTTTATCCCCCTGGGACTCTACCTGCTGTTCCGTTTTGGCCTGTGGAATTTCAAGAGACTCCGTGAAAAAGATTCCAGAACGGCGCTGTTGCTTGCGACTATCGCCTGGGGCGCCATGGCCCTGGCGTTTCCGCCGATGCCTCTTGGGCCTGCCGCATTGCTTTTACTTGTGCCATGGTTCCTGGTCATGAACCGCTACAGCCGAAGTACGGCCATCTTTGCCACCTTCTGGTCGGGCATGGTCTACAACGGCATCAACTACTACTGGATTTTCAACGTCATGAACGTGGAGACCGCCCCGTCGGCCATCATCTTCTTGGGCGTGGTTCTCTTGGTAGCCTTTTTCAGTGCCTACAGTGTCGTAGCGGCATTCGTCTATACCCTCATCAAGGATATCAGAATCAAGGGCATCCGGATTTTCTGGATACTCTACCCCGTTTTTTACGCCAGCCTCGAAATGACCCGCACCCGCGGGGACTTTGCCTTCCCCTGGAGTCATCTGGGGTATGTTTTCGGCAACTACCTGGAACTATTGCAAGCTCTTTCCATTATCGGCATCTTTGGGTACACGACCCTGATTATCGCAAGCAACATGCTGGTTGCAAACGCCTTGGACAAGTCCGGACTAAAAAACAAATGGCCTTTCGCCCTTCCCGTTCTAATCCTCATGGCCCTGCTCGTTCATGGAAAAATCACCTTGTCCGCCCCCGAAGCCGCACCCTTCTACGGAAGCGATGGAGAGCATACGCCGCAAATAGCCATGGTACAGCCCTGCATTCGACAGGGGGAAAAATGGAGCAAGGAACGCTACGAGCGCATTATCGACAAGACTCTCGGCATGGTCAAGGACAGTGTCAAGGACGGAACCGACCTGATTATTCTGGCTGAGACCGCCATACCGGACCACATCCGCAGGCAGCCAGCTACCATAACACAACTGCACAGGGTCGCAAGCCGTATGAACGCAAGCATTCTGGTAGGTGCCCTTGATTTCAAGCGGAACAGGGAGAGCGACGCCGTACGCCGTTACGAGATCTACAACGCCTCGTTCCTGTTTAAACCAAATGACGGGCATTTCCCAGAGCGCTACATCAAGAAGCACCTGGTACCATTCAGCGAAAGGATTCCCTTTGACGACATCTTCCCCATCCTGAACTACGTGGACCTGGGCGAAGGAGACTTTGTTCCCGGCAAGGAGACTCCCGTGTACGGCCCCTTCTTGTGGACGCCCTTCATCTGCTACGACGCCATCTTTGGAGACCTGGTGCGTGACGCCATCCGTGAAGGGTCCAGGTTCATGGTGAACATCACCAACGACGGTTGGTTCGGGCGCAGTACCGCTCCCTACCAGCATCTGAACCTGGTACGCTACCGCGCTATCGAAAACGGATTCCCGGCGGCAAGGCTTGCCAACAGCGGCGTCTCCGTATTCATTGACCAGTATGGCCACATGGACCTGAACACGCCTATCTTTGAAGACGCCGTCATCCAGCGCAAGATGCAGCTGAAAACCAGGGACACCCTGTACCAGCACATCGGCGATTATCTTGAAACCCTGCTGCTCTATTTCTTCGGAATCTACCTAGTAGCGGCAATCGTGTGCCGCCTACGGCTAAAGCAGTAGTTGCGGCGGCCAGTGTCCGGCCTTGGGCCTTTCCTTGAAGACCGCCCCCGGCATTAGATCCTTGAGTTTTAAGGTCTGGGTTGGTGGAACAGCCCGGTCCATGCGCCCGTATATTACCTCGATACCATTACAATCCCCAAGGGGTTCGGTAAGCTTGTGGTCCGCCAGGTAGGTAATACCCTTGGCCAGGTTCTCGGCACTAATCTTCTTTGCACAGTCCATCCAGTCGTCTTGCCATTCGCCGAACTCGTCCTCAAACTGCTCCGCGAAGGAATTCAGGCCCGGTTCCGTAGTCGTCTGCATCTGCCGAGCCATAAAGTGGAGGTTGGTTGCCGTCCAGTCGCTGTCTTCGTCACAAAAATCAGCATAGGGAGAAAGCAGAATCCATCTCTGCCCTGTCGGCTTTTTCTTGTAGCTCATCAGCAGAAGAAAGGCCCCCATTCCCCAGCCGACAACCACATCGGCCTTGGAAAGGCCAGAAACCTTGTACAGGTCATCCAGGTTTTCCGCCATAGTCCCGTAGGGAACAAACGTATGGCTGGCAGAAGACTCCACTTCTGTCAGGTCGTCTTGCCACAAGGACAAGTCCGAAGCCCAGTCAGGCAGCCATAGCCACTTTTCATTTGACTTTGCCATACGATTCCTCTTACAGAAAGATATATAGTGAAATCGAGAAAAGAACACTTTTTGAAGATTTTTTTTACTTTATGATATTGTTATATGCTTTTTCGCAGCTTTTCTTGCCATTTTTTGATATTTATCACTTTTTTCCTATGGGGAAACGCCCTTTCTGCCCCACTGACGTTCCATGACGAAAACAGAGTCCTAAGCGCGACTCAAGGCCATTATCTGGAAATTTTAGCCCAAGAACTGCAACAAAAGACCGGATTTACCCTTACCATCGTTTTATTGAACGACGGCCATAACAAGCGGGAATTCTTACCCGGTGACAACGATCTGCTTCTGTATACCGCCTTCAAGCAACAGCAGCACTTTGTAAAACTGGGCAAAAACCTGGAATCCGAACTTTCCAGAACCGAAATCGAGAAGCTCCAGCAGAAATTTTTGTTTCCAGAATACAAGTCCGCGCGCTACGACAAAGGCACCCTGCAACTGGCCTACCAGCTTACAAAAACCCTTATCGAAAAGAAGGGGGGAAGCCTGAGCACCCTCCCGCCCGAATCCTCTCCGGAGGGTTCACTCAATGCGGCTGGCTGGGTCTTTGTCGCCGTCATTTTCTCCCTGCTGTTTTACGCCCTCTACAAAAGGGGGCGGCATACCCACGTGACCAAAAGTAACAGGCGTTTCCAGTACGGTCGATTCGGCTGGAGGTAATCACCATGAAGAAATTACTGAACATCCAAGAAATCAAGCAATCCCCATGGCCCAGCCGGTTCACCGAAGCTTTCGGCGACAACCTGGTTTCCGCCTTTTTGTACGGGGACTGCCTGGAAGAAGGCTTCAGCGCCCTGGAAGCCCCATGGACGGTTGCATTCATTCTGAAAGATGCATCAGCTGCAGAAGTCAGCAAGCTGAACCCATGGAACGAGAAGGCCAAGCGGGAAGGCATGGAGTTCGCCTACGTATTCTCCAGCGCCGAAATTCTTACAAACCTGGAAACCTTTCCGCTGGAATTCCTGGAAATGTCCCGCCGAAACTTTGTCCTGTGCGGAATCTCCCCTCTGGAAGGATTCTCCCCCAACCGGGAGGCCCTTGCCGCCCAGTGCCAGCGGGAATGGAAAGCATTCCTGTTCCATAGGCGCACCGATGCAAAGCCAAAAGCCGAAAAATACCTGCAGGAACTTTCGCCCCTGCTAAGCGGAATCTACTACCTGAAAAACGGAACGTACCCCGAAAGCAGGCTACAGGTGCAAGAGACCTTCCCGGAACTTAAGTCCACAGAAAACCTGCTGGAAACCTTGAATAACTTGATCACGCAAGAAAGCAGTCAAAATACAACAGCCTGAGATTGCTTCCCCTGAAACAAGTTCAGGGTCGCAATGACATTCTATCTACTACATACTCATGAAACAGATTCTTAAAAAGACCGAACTGAAAAACGGAATTACCATTCTCACCGACTACATGCCCCACGCCTACTCCGTGGCCGTAGGCGCCTGGATCCCGCGAGGCTCTCGGCACGAAGCTCCCGATGAATATGGGCTCAGCCATTTTTACGAACACCTTGTCTTTAAGGGAACACAAAAGCGCACCGCCCTCGAAATCGCCCGAGCCATCGAAGACCGTGGCGGCAACCTGGAAGCCTATACCACCAGGCAAGAGACAGGCTTTTACGCCCAGGTGGAAAGTGGCGATTTACCGCTAGCCGTAGACGTCATCGCCGATATGCTCATGCACCCCCGCCTTGAAAAGAAGGAAATGGAAAAGGAACGGCGGGTCATCATCGAAGAGATCCACAGCTACGACGACATTCCCGAAGAACTGGTGGGCGACATCTTCAACGCCATCCATTTCAAGGGTTCGGGCATTGCCCATTCCATCACCGGAAATGTACAACAGGTCAAGGCCCTCACCCACCGCCAGATGCTCAAGTACAAGCAGCAGGTCATAAGACAGATTCCCATCTTCGTCTGCGCCTCGGGCAAGGTCGATCACGATGCTCTGGTAAAACTCTGCAAGGAAAAGTTCGCTGAAAAGACAGTTGACGGGAGCTGCCCCTCCGACATCTACAAGGCCACCCAAAGCGTGAAGGTGTTACAAAAACAAGACATTACCCAGTCCAACCTTTTCTGGGGTCTCAGCTTTGACCGAAACCTTATGGACGACCGAGACCGAGCTGCCCTTTCTTTGTTCAACGTGGCCATGGGCGCCGGGATGGCATCCCGCCTGTTCCAAAAGATCCGCGAAGAAAAGGGGCTGGCCTACTCCGTCTACTCCACCGCCGACATCTACCGGGACTGCGTAGACTGGGGAATATCCCTTGCAACGGAGCCGCACCAGCTGATGACGGCCCTGGAAATTTCCGTCGACGAGACAAAGAAGTTCCTGAAACACGGATTCAAGGCCGGTGAATTTGAGCGAACCCGGGCGAACATTCTGGGAGGCATGCATCTGGGCGCCGACAGTCCCGAAAAGCGGCTTGTGCGTATGGCCGAACAGATGCTGCATCTTGGGGAATTCCGTGCCATGGAAAAGAGCGAGAAGATTCTCAAGTCCCTAACCGAAGACGAAGTCGTGGCCACGACGAATAGGCTGTTCAACGCCTCTAAATTTTCAGCAGCCGTGGTGGAGCCCAAGGGCAAGAAAAAGACCGTCCTCGACGTGAACTTCTTTTAATGAGGTGATGGCGAGAGGCCAACCTAAGAACCAAAAAAAGAGGTTCAACCGATTTGGTTGAACCTCTTATACCCCCTTTAAGGTTGGGCCTCGCCACTTCGTGGCTGAGGCCAACCTGGGGTACAGAAAAAGGCCTGCCTTTCGGCAAGCCTTTTCCTATACTTTTTTGGTTAGGCCTCGCCGTTATACGGCGTAGGCCTACCGCTTGCGGCTACCAAAAAAAGAGACTAATCTTTCGATTAGTCTCTTTATACCCCCAAGCGGTTTCGAACCGCTGTTGCGGGAATGAAAATCCCGAGTCCTGGGCCACTAGACGATAGGGGCGTTAAGTAAGGCCAAATATAGGAAACTTTATTTCTTTGTAAAGGGTGGCTCCCT
>JAEEGL013666220.1_pt1 | contig 14054 bp, 13 predicted proteins | sample 9134231 | NCBI WGS metagenome assembly JAEEGL01 (sample SAMN16246548, study PRJNA631951) | gut metagenome | biome: gut microbiome; feature: rumen; material: fiber-attached | host: Bos | place: Iran: Karaj | collected 2018-10
GATAAAGAGACTGGCTCTTACCATATGCTTGATCGTCATATTCATAGCAGCCTCCTAAAACCCGGCGTAGATCGGATCGATCCCGACATAGCCCGGGCCGTAAGCGCCAAAAATGACAACAGCCAATAACAGAACATAATACAGCGACCAACGCAGTGCAACCGGACGAGCTGCGATCTGATCCCGCAGAGACACACCTTTTTCATGCTGCATGCTGACCCACAGGACCAGGAGCAAGAACAGCCCGATGATCACATAATCTTTGGCGTCCATGCCCAGAGTGAGCAATGTACCATCAAAAAGTGTGCGCACCTGGAAGCCGGTACATAAACGACCAAACATGGCAAGGCCTGCCCTCAGGCCATGCGCACGGAAGAAAAGCTCACCGATCATGACCAACAGCGCTGTTCGCACGATGCGGAACGCACGGTACGCCTTACTCTCCCTATCGATGTGCAGCCACTGCAGCAGGCGAACGATTCCCGGCTCACAGATCCTTCCGATCATCAGCAGTGTGAAGTGATACATGCCAAAGAAAATGAAACTCCAGGCGCTGCCATGCCACAGTCCATTGGCCAGCCACACGGCGAACAGTGCGATCAACCCAGAAAGCATAGGGCCATAGTAATTACCCAGCTTCTTGCGTGACTTCATGGTCAGTTTTTTCAGTGGCCCAGACATCGAGACCGGATAATAAATATAATCACGGAACCATGTGCCCAACGTGATATGCCAACGTGCCCAGAAATCAGAGATGGAAACAGAAAAAAACGGTTGACGGAAATTCTCCGGGATCCGCACTCCAAAGATCTCCCCGGTCCCAATGACCGCGTCGATCGTTCCGGAAAACTCCATATACAGTTGGATCGTATATAGTACAGCCGCCAGTGCCATGACCGTTCCATCATATCGAGTGTAATGCAGGAACACCGTCTTGATGAGGTTGTTCAAACGATCAGCAACGATCAATTTCTTCGCCAGTCCCCAGACGATGCGCTGGGCACCGCGGGTCAGATCCTCATATCGGATCCGGCGTGCTTCATTGATCGAGACAGCCGTGTCAGAATACCGACAGATCGGACCTTCCATGATCGTTGGAAAGAAGCTCAAGAACAGCGCGAGACGCACCAGATCATGATCCGCCTCGATCTGCCCGCGATACACATCTGTGACATAAGAGACTGCGGACATCGTATAGAATGACAATCCGATGGGCAGCATAAATCTGGGAATGGTCCCATCACTTTTGCCCAGCACCGCATATACGTTGGTCATGAAGAAGCCTGCGTATTTGAGTACCAAAAGGATCCCGATATTGAATACGACCGCCAGGGCAAGGACACCGCGCTGCTTCTTTGCATACCGCAATTTCAGTGTTTTGCGTGCACTTCGTTCCAGTCCTGCAGCGGCTTGCTTCTGCTGTTGCGAAAGCTTTTCGATCCAAATGCCCGCGCCATAGATACTGAGCGTAGACAGTACGATAAACACACTGCCTGTACGGCTGAAATAGAAGATGAAACACAGGTTCATCAAAAGCAGCACGTATCGGCGGATGCGCTGGGGCATGATCTGATAGCATAACAGCGCCAACGGCAGCAGGACGAGAAGATACGAAAACGAGAGGTATGATTTCACTTAATCCTCCGCCTGCAGGCGCTCGATCATGGCCCACATCGCCTCAGCAGAATTGAAATTCGCCGGCACGATCTCCACCGTAGGGATCGTGATATCAAATTCATCCTCTAATTCCGCGATCAAAGACAGGATCGCCAAAGAATCCAATTTGTGATCGTCGATCAGCGTGGTGCAGTTTTCAAAATCCACGGTCGGCGCGATCTCCTGCAAAATGTCCAATAATGTTTCCATAGCTCAGTACTCCCCTTCATTCAAAGTATTTGTTTCAACATGTGCACGCAGCAGGTGTTCTTTTCCATCCTGTGCGCTTTTCAAAACGACCGCCGGCAGATCCCGGCTCAAAAACAGCGCGATCCCTTCTGTCACACAATACGCACCAGCCTTTTCAAATACCAGTACGTCCCCCTGTGACAGTGGTGCCGTAGGCCACTCCTTGACCAAAATATCATTAACGGTGCAAAGGCTGCCACAGATATTCCATGGCTCCGCATCGGCCTTCCGCTCCGGCAAAAGCCGCATACATGGCAGTTTCATTGCCATGAACTGCCCATAATAGGCGATCTGATGGATGCCGCCATCCACGATGGCAAACTTTTCCGAACCGATCTGCTTGGTATCTACGACGGTCGTATAATACGTACCGCAGGAAGCCGCGATGCTTCTCCCCAGCTCCAGTGTCACGGTAAGACCTTCCGCATACTCCTCCAGCAATGCTCGAAAACCTTGCAGATATGCTTCTTCATCGAAGGTCTCGTCCGCGAAGTAAAAGACAGGAAAGCCTGTGCCGAATTCGAGTTCCTGAAGGCCAAACGCACGCACCAGCCGGCTGCTCTTCTCCATCTCACGTCGCATTTTCTTCAAGGATGTTTTCTGCGTCCCCGAAAAGAATTGCAGCCCACAGATCTCGACCGCTGGGTCCGGCGCTTCCAGGATCCCGGTGATCTCCTTCTCGTCCATCCCAAACTGCATTCCGGAGGACAAACGGGGCAGCAATTTGAGTTTCCGCCCATAGGTCCTGGCAAGTTGTGTCAGTAACTGATACTGTGACATAGACTCGACTGTATACCAGCCGATCAAAGGGTGCTGCTGCACCAGTTCCTGCATAAAATCCGGATCCTTATAGACCCCGGAAATGACCATCTTCTCCTCTGGCACCTGCTGATCGAAACAGATCCTGGCCTCTCCGGGAGAACAGACCTCCAGACGGTCCACATAAGGAGCTGCTTCCTTGATCAGAAACGGATTGGCCTTGACCGCATAACAAAGGTCTGTCGCCTCCGGTACATGCTTTCGTAAAAAGCAGATGCGGTCCCGTAGGATCTCTCCGTCGAAGTAATATAACGGCGTACCATATCGTTGCACTCGATCGATCATTTGCGTGGCCTCCGTTGAACGCTTGCAAGCAGCAGTTTGCGGTCGACTTTACCGTTTTTCGTCAACGGCATATCCTCGACATGTTTCAGTTTCGGGATCTGCCAGACCGCCAGGGTCCTGCCGAGCGCTTCGACAAGCGTGCTTTCTGCTACGTCACCCGTATAGAATCCAAACAGCCGGCCCTTTTGTTCATCAAAAACACAAACCGCTCTGCGCACTTCTTCCAACTGCATCATAGCCCGTTCGATCTCTTCCAATTCGATTCGATGGCCCTGATATTTGATCTGAAAATCCTTCCGTCCTTTGAAGACCAGTTCCCCGTCTTCATTATAGCAGGCCAGGTCTCCTGTACGGTATATGATCTCCGGATAGCGATCCTGCAGCGGATTCTGCACGAAAGCCTTTTTCGTCTGCTCCGGAGCATTATAGTATCCCAGCGCCAAAGCCGTGCCGCTGACACAGATCTCTCCAGTCTGTCCCGGCTCTTCTACCTTTTTGCTGCCCTCCAGGAGGAACACTTCCTCATTCGGGAAAGCCCGTCCGATGGGGATCGTCCCCTGATATTCCCGGGTACGATCGATACGATGATACGTGCAGTTGCAGGTGATCTCTGTCGGGCCGTACAGGTTGACGAACTCCGCTTCCGGTAGTTTTTCCATCCACTGCCGCAAATGCTTTTCAGGCATCACTTCCCCGCTGAACAGCACTTTTCTGACGCTTTCCGGTACTTTATAATCCAGTCCGTGGAACGTGGTGATGAGGCACAGCGCGGATACTGCCCAGATCATGACAGTGACTGTATGCGCACAAAGGAAATCCAGCAGTTCCACCGGCCGTGAAAACAGCCGTCTGGGTATGATGACCAGCGTAGCTCCACAACATAATGATGTATAAATATCCTTGACCGAGACGTCGAAATCAAAGGGTGCCTGATTGGCTATGATATCATCTGAAGTAAAGTGGAAGGTCTCCACAAATACGTGGATGAAATCAAGAACAGAACGATTGCCCACCAGGACGCCTTTGGGCGTGCCGGTAGAACCGGATGTAAAATTCGCGTACAGCGGATCTGTATCCAGCCGTGCCCGCGCTCGGTCTTCCAACAAGGATCCATCGGCCGACGTCTCAGCAGCGTGTTCATACAGAAGGATCTGTTCCTCCGGAATCAAAGCCTCCGCTTTTGCCTCATGCGCCGCGTCCGTAATCAGGATCGGCGCCTCCAACAGTTTGAGGATCATCCGGAGCCTTCCTTCCGGCAGTTCCGGATCCAGGAATACATAAAAAGCGTCTGCATATTGCGCGCCGAAAAAAGAAGCCAAAGCAGGGATTCCTTTTTCCATCAGGACCGGCACCGGCATTTTCCGATGAAGGCCTTTTTGGATCAGACATGTTCCGATTTGACGGGAAAGATGGCGCAGTGACGCATAATCGATCGATCCCCATTCATCGATCACTGCTGTTTTATCTGGAAACATTGCGCTGCTTCTATCCAGGTATTCAATGGCTGAAAACATATCTTTTCTCTCTTTCAGAATAGTTTTTTACCGTTTTGTATTATAACCCCAAAGATATATGATTGTCCACCGCTATCGCCTACTATTTTCAATTGTTACAAAAAAGAAAAGCAATCTTGAAGATTGCTTTTCGTCATGTTTTCAGATATATGCCCCGAAGTACAGGATGTCATCGCTTTGCTCCAGATCCACCGTTTCGACCTTACCGTCTTTACGATTGAAGACCAGTTCCTGGTTTTTGACACTGACGCTGGTGTTAGCACCGACGGATTTGGTAATGAAAGCATTACCCCCGATGACTGCGCCGCGGCCGATCGTGGTATCGCCGCCCAAGATAGATGCTCCGGAGTAGATCGTGACGTTGTCCTCGATGTTCGGATGACGTTTGACACCGCGCAGGCTCTGCCCACCGCGCGTGGACAAAGCGCCCAACGTGACGCCCTGATAGACCTTGACGTGTTCGCCGATGACCGTCGTTTCACCAATGACGATGCCTGTCCCATGGTCGATGAAGAAATACCGGCCGATCGTGGCGCCGGGATGGATGTCGATACCCGTGCGGCTATGCGCGTGCTCCGTCATGATGCGCGGTACGATGGGAACCCTCAGCAGGAACAGTTCATGCGCCAGGCGGCTGACACTGATGGCGTACAAGCCCGGATAGGCAAAGATGATCTCATCATAACAAGTCGCTGCAGGATCCCCGTCCAAAGCCGCCTGCAGATCCGTATCCAGGAATGCCCGCACCTCCGGCAGACGCCTGAGGAATTTCAAAGTCTTTTCCTGGGACAGGTCTGAGAGCTGTTCCTCTGTCAGCTCTCCAGCTTCCGCATCGTACTTCAGCGCGATCTCGATCTGGCGGTTCAGATTGAACGCCACATCTTCGATCAGCAGTGAAAGCTGGTGGTCATTGCTGTAGACCCGATAGGTCCTGTCCTTCAGATGACCAGGAAAAACGATCTTCAGCAGTTTCTCCAACACATCGATGATGATGTCCTTGTCCGGCTGATTGAATCGATCCTGCCGGTCGATCGGCCGATCCTGTTTATAATCTTCCAGGATATCCGTGATGATGCCACGGATCTGTGTATCGATACGTTCCATAAAATCAGTCTCCGTTATCTGATCCCTCAATGACTCAACGGGAAAGCAATTTTTCTACAGAAGCGATCTTGAGGCAAAGCACCAGGACCTCGCAGGCCTGCTGCAGTTCTTCCTCACTCGGGAAGGTCGGAGCGATGCGAATATTGCTATCGTGCGGATCCTTGCCATACGGATAGGTCGCACCGGCATCCGTCAGGATGACACCGGCTTCTTTACACTTCTGCACGACCATCTTCGCGCAGCCGCCCATCGTATTCAAAGAGATGAAGTAGCCTCCCTTAGGATAGGTCCAGTTGGCGATACCCAAATCACCGATCTCCCGCTCCAACGTACGCCATACGATCTCGAATTTCGGCCGGATGATGTCCGCATGCTTCATCATGTGCTCTTTGATACTGGTCAGGTCGGTAAAGAAATGGACGTGACGCAGCTGGTTCAGCTTGTCGAATCCGATCGTTTGTACCGCCAGCTGCTGCAGGATATCTTCCACGTTCGCGACGGAGGTGGCGATAGCCGCCAGGCCGGAACCGGGGAACGTGACCTTGGACGTGGAGCAGAATTTGAAGACCATGTCCGCATGGCCGGCTTTTTTGCACTCATCCAGGATCTCCGGGACAAAGTCCTGCTTCTCCTTTTCGGGATACAGATGATGGATGCTGTAGGCATTGTCCCAGAAAATGCGGAAGTCCGGCGCCGCGGGTTCCAATGCGGCAAACCGCTGCACTACTTCCTTCGAATAGGAGATACCTGTGGGATTGGCATACTTCGGTACACACCAGATGCCCTTGACCAGCGGATCATTTTCCACATACTTTTCGACCAGGTCCATATCCGGACCATCCGCCAGCATGGGGATATTGATCATTTCGATACCAAAATACTCCGTCATGGCGAAATGACGGTCATAACCAGGCACCGGGCACAGGAATTTGATCTGTCCCTGCTTGACCCAGGGCGTGTAGCCCATGATCCCATGCTGCATGGCGCGGGACAGCGTGCTGTACATGACCTCCAAACTGGAGTTGCCATAAATGACGATATTCTCGGTCGGGCACTCGATCATCTGGCTGAGCAGGCGCTTTGCTTCGATGATCCCGGAAAGGCAGCCATAGTTGCGGCAGTCGATGCCTTCTTCATTGATGCAGATGGCAGGGTCGTCCGGCAGGGCTTCCATCATGCGCATGGACAGATTGATCTGTTCCTTGCATGGCTTGCCGCGGGACATATCCAGATTGATGCCCCGGGCCTGGACCTCCCGGTATTCCTTCTCCAGCTGCGCGCGCAGCAGGACCAATTCTTCACGCTTCATCTTCTTGTACGGCTTGCTCATGGCGATACTCCTCACTGCTATATCTATATTTGAATAAACGAAGTTGCAAAAATTCATCAACGTTCTTATATTATAGTATGTCGCCCATATTTTTGCAAGAATTATTTATCGTTCTTGCAAAATTTATGATAATCGCACATAAAAACACAGTCTCCCCGCGATACGGCGAGGAAACTGTGCTAAGATCATGCATTTTTACAAGGTTCAGATCTCCGGGATCTGCACTTCGATCTCCTTGCCCAGACGCGCGGACGTCACGATACCGTCGATGATCGCCTGGTTGTACAGGATCTGGGAAGACGGGATCGGAGCCGTACCGTTGCTGTTGATCGCATTCAGGAATGCACGGATCTTCTTATCGAACAACGGGATCGGGGAAGGTACGATCGGGATCGTGGTCTCGACCTTGGCGCCGCCGATCGTCTGATACAGTACCATAGGATTATCCAGCGTACCGTTCCAGCACTCGGTCGAAGGCACTTTCAGGCCGCCCTTGGTACCCAGGAACAAAGTATCGCCCGCTGTGTCCATATGCATGGCCCAGGAGATGCGGAAATCCAGGATGATGCCGCCTTCCAGCCGCACGAACGCCGCCGCAAAATCTTCAACACCAAACAGATCACGATACTCCGGATGCGGACGATACTGCCAGTAGTCCTTGCTGGTGCCGATGAAATTCGACGTATAACCGGTGATGGTCAACGGCTTCGGATAACCGATCGCGTTCAGGACCAGATCCAGAGAATAGCAGCCGATGTCGCCCATCGCACCGATGCCCGCGGTCTTCTCTTCGATGAAGGAAGTGCCGAACGGCGTCGGGATACCGTCTCTGCGGCCGCCGCCGGTCTGGATGTAATAAATATCGCCAAGAACACCAGAATCGATCACGCGCTTGATCTGCATCATGTTCGGATCCAGACGGGGCTGGAAGCCGATCGAAAGGATCTTGCCGCTGGCTTTCTCCGCCCGCATGATCTCTATGGCCTCTTCTGTGGTGACACACATGGGCTTCTCCAGCATGACATGGACACCCTTATTCAGCGCGTAGATCGCGCATTCCGCATGAGTGCGGTTATAGGTGCAGACACTGACCGCATCCAGTTCTTCATTGTCCAGCATCTCTTTGTGGCTCGGATAGCAGCGCACGCCTTCGACACCATAACGTTTGAAGAAGGCTTCCGCCTTACCGGGGATCAGATCCGCACCGGCCACGATCTCCACATCGGGCATCTTCAGATAGCTGGTGATGTGGTTGCCGGCGATCCAACCGGTACCGATGATACCGATCTTCAATTTGCGGTCTGCCAGGATGACGGGCATATCGTCGCCGCTCATCTTGAAAGCATCCAAGCCTTGGTCCTTGATTTCTGCCATGTTTGTTGTCCTTTCTTTCTTCAGATCCGGAAGCATCCGGATTTGACTTTCTTCCTTCACGTGACTATAATACGAGTCAAGCAGAAGGAGGTCCTACTTATGAAATCACGATTTATCCATCCGCTGTTTCCCGGAGGCCGCACCAAGGCTTTTACCTTGAGCTATGATGACGGTGTCACCCAGGATGAGCGACTGATCGCCATGTTCGATCGTTTTGGCGTTAAATGTACGTTCAACATCAACTCCGGCCTGTACGGCGTCGGAGGTCCCGGGAAAGGCCAGCCCTTCCCCTTCACCCATCTGCGTTTTACGGAAGACCGGATCGTGGAAATGTATCAAAACCACGAGATCGCGGTCCATGGTGCCGAGCATCTGGATCCGGTAGCCTATCCTCTGCCTGTCATCGCACAGGATGTGATGCGCGACCGGTATCAACTGGAGCGGCTGTTAGGACATCCGGTCACCGGCATGGCCTATCCCTTCGGAACCTTCAATGATGATGTCGTGGCGCTGTTGAAAACACTGGGCATCGATTATGCCCGTACGACCATCTCCACACATGCTTTCGATCTACCAGAGGACTGGCTCAAATTGCATCCGACCTGCCATCACAACGATCCGCAGCTGATGGAGCTGCTGGAACAGTTCCTTTCTGACGATACCCACACATTGAAACTCTTCTACCTGTGGGGCCATGCCTACGAATTCGACGGCCACAACAATTGGGAGACCATGGAAGCCGCGCTGGGGCTCGTCAGCGGCCATGACGACGTATGGTACGCCACCAACGGTGAGATCTACCGGTACATCAAGGCCTTCGATCAACTGATCTTCAGTGCGGACGGTCATCTCGTCGAGAACCCCACCGCCACCGATCTTTGGCTGTGGGTCAGCAAAGAAGCTGTGCTTCTGCCCGCGGGTTCGATCACCCGGATCGGACGTTGATCGTCAGCTTTGCTTTTTCAACAATCCCATATGGGTCTGCGCCTTCGCAACGGAGGCGCTTAATTTTTTTTGGAACTTCGGTTTGACTGGAAGGATCCCTGCCTGGGCGGAGGCAAGTGATGCGTAGCGCTTCGCATGAAGCCTGCGCTTCAATTCCGTAAGATTATAGAAATCCCGTACATTCAGCCCCCGGTACAAGGCTTTCTTGAACCGTACCAACAGGAAATTCGGCTTCGCTTTCATACCGACGATCCCCTTCAGGGAGCCGGCCATTTTCTTTTCGTCCGCTGCCAGTTTCAGCAACTCTTTTTTGCGTTTTTTATCTTTGGTTTCTTTGGCCAGCTGCTTGTAGATCTGCGCATTGGTCCACGCCAGTTTCTGTCCGCGCAGCAGTTTGGCGGTTACTTTCTCCATGGGGATCACCTTCCTAAAGGAACAATGTACAGCCATCCTTGCGGAACTGTTCGATCTTTTCTTTCAAAAGGTCCGGCGGGGCATTGAAATACACGGCCAGACACTGCAGGCAGAAAAACTCGGTGGCTCCGCGGTTGACCATTTTCTTATGCAGACCGATCTCATCACGCGACAGAGACTTGCCGCATTGTTTGCAGCAGACGTCCATCAGCGGCGCACCAACCGTGCTTTATAGATCCTGCAGTCGTGCGTCGGAACGATCGGATTGTAGTATTCCGTACGACGGATGACCTCTCCGGTGAACACATCCGTCAGTTCCAGCGCATATCCGGCAGAAAACTGCAATCCAGCGTCCTCGAAATTAGCGTTGACCTGGGCATCCTGCTCCGAAGGATTGAAATAGGCCAGGACGTACGTCCCGTCCGACAGATGCTTGCAGTAGCTGCGGCGGCCATCCTTCTCGTCCCACAGGCGGTACGGTGCACGGGCTTCCGGATCCTGATCGATGGCGATCAGTTCTTTGTTCAGCAGCAGCGCCTTACTTTCCGCCCGAAGATCCCGCAGATCCGCACCCATCATCAAGGGCACACTGAACAAGCACCACAGGCCGAAATGCGTGCGGTATTCGGCATCTGTACAGCCACCGGTAAAAGCAACGTTTCCCTTGCCGTACATACCGACCACCAGCATGTCCATATCGTTCCAGCAATAGGGACCATTATAGGCCAGATTCGGCTCCTGGCTGTCCGCGATGTCCATGATGGAACGGAAACTTTCGTTGATATCCCCGGTGGAACGATACATCTGCGCACCGGCACCCTGCATCCAGGTCCAGGGCTCTTCCACGCCCCAGTTGCAGGCAGACAGCAGAATAGGACGCCCGCAGGCTTTCAAGGCCATGGCTATACGGCGATAATGTGTCTTGCAATCGGCCGTTCGTGGGAAATAGCAGAAATCATATTTCAGGAAATCCACGCCCCACTCCGCGAATGTTTCTGCATCGATGAACTCGTGGTCGAAACTTGCGGGATAACCAGCGCATGTCAGCGTTCCGGCGCAGGAATACATGCCGAACTTCAAGCCTTTGGCATGCACATAGGCTGCGACCGCTTTCATGCCATGTGGGAATTTCTCCGGATCCGCCACCAGGCGGCCGCTTGCATCACGCTCTTTCAGCGACCAGCAGTCATCGATGACCAGGTACTCATAACCGGCTTCGAGATAGCCCTCATCCACCATGCGATCGGCCGTTTCAAAGATCAACCGCTCGTTGATATGCGGGCCGAACGTGTTCCATGAATTCCATCCCATAGGCGGACGCGCCGCGAGTCCTTCTGCTTTCATAATGTCTATCCTTTCTGCTTACGGATTTGGTCATAATGTATCACATTTCAAGCTATATAGCATGGCGAGATAAATGCCCTCTGACGCAGGAATCATGCATCAGAGGGCATCCTTCATATAGGGGGCGATCAGGAGACCGACCCTGTGCTTTCCTTCACCATAGCACCATTGATATAGAACTTGACACTATACTCACCAGAGCAGACCGCATACTCACCCGTCTTGGCGCAGGCGTTGATGGTCGTTTCACCGGCCGGCAGTTCCAGGCCTGACTCCGTATACTCCGCAAGCAAAGTCCCGTCTTTATAGACTTCGATCTTGGCTTCAATGGTCATTGCCGCATCGGTCTTCAGCGAGAGGTCATAATTCAGGATCCCGGGCGGGTCCACCGCGATGCCGATGGTGGTCTGCGCTTTCAGATGACCATCGACTGCGAAATAACCAGAGGCGCCGGAAGGTGTATAAGCCATACCTCCGGATTCCGGAATGTACATCTTATCCGAGACTACCTCGATGCCATCTGCCGTGGCAGCAGGTGCTTCCGCATCCTCCGTTGCAGTGGCTGACGTTTCTCCCACATAGACGTCCTCCAGATTGGGTACATAATCCGGATCCACATCAAAGAATACGCTGATCGTACCGACGGAATAGCTTGTATCATCCACGATCTTGATGCCGGACTGGGTGATGTTCTTGGAGATCTGTCCGTTGAGCTTCACGATCCCTTCATCCAGGACCAGGTCGCTGACCTTGCTGCACTCCATTTCGCCCTCAACGACTGTCAAAAGTACTTTGACCCATTTGCCTTCCGGGCTTGGCATCTGGCCCAACGGGTCGTCGATATCTTCCGACACCTCGTTCAGTTCGACTTTCATCTCGCCCCAATCATAGACGGCGCCACTGGCGGGTGCTGTACTCTCTTCAACAGGCGTTTCCTCCGCCGGGGTCTCCTCTGCGGAAGCTTCAGCAGCTTCTTCGGTAGTTTCTTCTGTCGACTCTTCTGCCGCATCTTCGGACTCCGTCGCCGGTTTCGCTGCATCCTCCTTGGAGCTCTCCTGAGCCGCAGGGCTACCGGCTCCATCCTTCGGGATCTCGTAGGTCTTCAATTCTGTGCATCCGGCCAGCATCAGCAGCATGGCCAGAGCGATCAGTAATGCTGATATTTTCTTCATCGTCGATCCTCCTTACATGCCACCGGCGCCGCCTTCGACGTCCTGTGAACCAACGTTGCCTTCTGTGCTCGCAAGCAGCTGCAGTGTATAGGTATAACCGTTGTTCAATTCAAAGAGTTCGGTGTCGCCGTTCATCAGCTGTGAATAGGTACCGTAGTCGCCGAACACGTCGATCTCACCATACCACTCGGTGCCATAGGCGACCTTCATCGTATAGGTACCGCCATCGATCCAGACCGTGGCACTCTCCCCGGAACGGATGAACGTCTTGCAGACGGTGTCACCATCGGTGTCGTAGATCTTGATATATACAGCGTTATCACCGCTCGGTGCTTCGATGGTCAGAGAACTGGAGGAGCCGCCGCTGACCAGATAATCACCGGTCTCCGGCAGAGGCTGCACGCAGGCCTCGGCACGGTCATAGGCATCCTCGTATTCGGAAATAGACTCGAAGAGCAGCTTGGCCTTGTAATACTCGCCATTGTCGTACAGTTCTTCCGCTTCCTTATAGGTCTTGGCCATAGCCTCCTGGCGCGCCTTCTCCTCTTCCTGACGCTTGCGTTCTTCCTCTTCCTTACGTTTGCGCTCTTCCTCTTCCTTGGCTTCCTGCGCAGCGTGAGCTTCTTCATAAAGGGCGTCCGCATCCAGGAATCCCGGGATATCATCAAAGATATCCATGGCACGCTCAAAGTCTCCCTCTGCCAAGGCCTGGGCGCCACGCTCGTAATGCAGGCCATCGACAGCTGTCTGCTTCAAAGCCTGTGTTTCCTCATCTTCCGTCACGACAACGTCCCAATCAGAGATCTCATCTGTCCCGGACTCGAAGACTTCCTGGAAGTAATAATCCATATCATCCTGCGGCTCTTCCAGGAACGTGCACTCCGGGTCACCTTTCATGACCGCGTACAGTTGGATCATGATATCGCCCCATCTGTGCTCCTCTTCCGCCACATGCGCGCGGCACAGACATTGCTCTCGACCGAAGTCTTTCCCCAGCGTCTGCAAGGCCTCAAACTTAGCCAGCGCCTCCGCGTGGTTCCCGGCTTCATAGGCTGCCAAAGCTTCCTTCAGCGATTTATACTCATTGGCCAGTGCCGTAGCTTCCTGTTCGATTTTAGACGGCTTATAATACTCGGCGCGCTTCTCCAGGATGCTGATGATCTTGTCATAGTCCTTGGAGGCTTTCAGCCGCTCGAGTGTTTTATAATCCAGCTCGCTCTGCGCATACTCTTTCCAGTATGCCGCATCCTCGAACTCGCCAAGTTCGTCGAAGATCTGAAGCGCCTGATCATAGTCACCGTTCTCCAGACAGGCGGTGCCTTCGTTATACCGTTTGACCAGCTTGTCACGATCCAGCATGGGCTTGGCGACGAAGATGCCTCCCATCGCAAGCAGCGCGACCAATACAGCCACCGCTGCCAGGATCTTTCCCGCTTTCTTCTTCTTTTTGGGAGCTGCCGGCGGAACTTCATCAGAGAACTGTTCCGGAGCTGCCACGGGCGTCATCGGTATCTCTTCCGGAGCCTGCGGCGCTTCTGGCATCACTTCCGGCTGGATCTCCTGCGGCACTTCCGGCGTCATATCCGACGGGACTTCCTGCGGTACTGCCGGCATCACTTCCGGTTGGACTTCCTGCGGTGCCTGCGCAGGTACCTCCGCTGGGCTTTCCAGTTTCATCCCACAGACTGTGCAGAACAATGCACCTTCCGGCACTTGGCTTCCACAACGTGGACACTGCATGCGTATCTCCTCCTTTTTTGTATATCTGTGCATATATTATATAAATCATACAATAAACATGCATGTTTTGCAAGTGCAATATACATGACTTACAAAAAACTGACGCCA
>JAEEGL014177613.1_pt1 | contig 14054 bp, 7 predicted proteins | sample 9134231 | NCBI WGS metagenome assembly JAEEGL01 (sample SAMN16246548, study PRJNA631951) | gut metagenome | biome: gut microbiome; feature: rumen; material: fiber-attached | host: Bos | place: Iran: Karaj | collected 2018-10
AGAAGGAAATACAATAACAGTAACTTTTGATGCTGATGGAGGAGTAGTACCAACAAATACTAAAACAGTTGTAGTAGGTCAAAATTATGGAAGTCTTCCAATACCTACTAAAGAGGGATATACCTTTTTAGGATGGAATGGAAAAAATATGATGATGCCATTTTTCCTTAATCGTGGCTTTACTAGTTCTGGAGAAGTAATTAATTCATCGAGTTGGGCAGTTACTGACTATATACCAGTTGATTTGGAAAATCAAACATATATACTAACATTATCTGCTGATTATCGAACAATGATTGGAGGTTATAATGCTAATTATGAATTTTTAGGCCGAACACTTGGGGCGAGTTTTTCTTCATATGTTTTAAATAGTTCTACTGATTTTTCAACAGGGGCTACCGAAAATTCAGGACCTATTAGATATGTTTTGATAAGACCATATGTAAATTCAGGACTTCCAGGTGTAATAAATAATATTAATAATTATCAATATCAAATGGAAATTGGTGATACAGCAACTGAATGGGAACCATATTATATAACTAACAGTACAACTGTTGTTCAAACACAAAACCATACATTAAAAGCTATATGGCAGGTAAACAGTTAGAAGATAAATGAAAATTTATCTTTTTTTATGAAAAGGTAATTATTGCATAAAAAACTAAATTAAGATATAATATTGGCGTTGAGAAAGGGTTAATTAAAGGGGTAGTATATGAATTATCAAATTATGCTGGATAAAGTCCTTGAAAAATTAGATTATGTACCAAAACTATTGTTACATGCCTGTTGTGCACCGTGCTCTAGTTATGTGATTGAATATTTAAGTAATTATTTTCAAATTACTATTCTTTATTATAATCCTAATATTGATACGGAAGAAGAATATAATTATCGACTATCGGAGCTTAAAAAATTTATAAAAGAATTTAAAACTCAAAATCCCGTTAAATTAGTAGATTTGGGTTACTTAAAAGAAGAATATGAAAAAATTGTACCAGGCTTAGAAAATGAACCAGAACGTGGATTGCGATGTCTTAAATGTTATGAGTTAAGACTAGATAAAAGTTTTAAATATGCTAAAGATAATAATTTTGATTATGTTACAACAACACTTACCTTATCACCACACAAAAATAGTGGTGTAATAAATGAAATTGGTAAGAAATTAGAAGATAAATACCAATTTCCATATTTATATTCTGATTTTAAAAAACGTGATGGTTATAAAAGAAGTATTGTTTTATCTCATGAATATAATTTATATCGCCAAGATTATTGTGGTTGTCGTTTTAGTAAAAGGACGAAAATTGAAGAATAGAGGTTGTTATGGAAGAAATAAAAGGATTAACTAGTAATGAAGTTGAAGAAAGAAAAAACAAAGGTCAAGTCAATATAGGGGAGACTACTAAGACAAAGACTATTAAAGAAATATTTTTAAGTAATATATTTACATATTTTAATATTTTAAATATTTTGTTAGCAATTGCAATTATTGTTAGTGGTATTATCTTTAATCGCTTCTTTTATTCACTTAAAAATTGTTTGTTTTTGGGAGTAATTATTTGTAATACTACAATTAGTATTGTTCAAGAAGTAATGTCTAAAAAAACAATTGATAAGTTATCAGTATTATCAAGTGTTAAACCTAAAGTTATTAGAGATGGTAATGTTAATGAAATAGAAATATCTGAAATAGTTTTAGATGATACTATTGTTTATGAATTAGGTTCACAAGTTGTTGTTGATGCAGTGATAATTTCAGGTAGTGTAGAAGTTAATGAATCATTTATTACTGGTGAAGCTAAAACATTAATGAAAAAAAAAGGTGATACTTTAACTAGTGGTAGTTTTATTGTTAGTGGTAAAGCCTATGCTAAGGTAGTACATGTTGGTAAAGATAATTATATTAATACAATATCATCTGAAACTAAGAAAATAGAAAACAATAAATCAGTTATTTTTAATTCATTTGAAAAGTTAGTGCGTATTTTATCATATATGTTAATTCCATTAGGTATTCTTTTGTTTATTAATCAATATTATTATGTACATGTTGAATTATCTGATGCCATTATTAATACGGTAGCAGCATTAATTGGTATGATTCCGGAAGGTTTAGTTTTACTTACTAGTTCAGTAATGGCTGTATCAGTTATTCGTCTTTCTAAGGAAAAAGTTTTAGTACAACAGTTATATTGTATTGAAACTCTTGCTCGCGTTGATGTAGTTTGTCTTGATAAAACAGGAACGATAACTACTGGCAAAATGAAATTAAATAGTCTTATTAGCGATAATAAAGATTATTTTGAAGGAACAATAACGAGAGTTCTTGCAGTTTTACCAGATAAAAGTGGGACAGTTGATGCAATAAGAGAGAAATATGATAAGAATTTAAATGTTCCAAATGAGGGAATAATACCTTTTTCTTCAGAAAGAAAGTTTTCTGCTTGTAGAATTGATGGTATAAGCTATTATATGGGAGCTCCTGAATATGTTTTAGATAAAGATGAAATTAGTGATGAAATAAAAGAAAAGCAACAAGATTATCGTGTATTAGTTATCGCTCATAACAAGGATGAATTAACTAAAAATCCCATGAATTTAAAAGTTGATGGCTATATTTTAATTGAAGATGAAGTAAGAAAAGAAGCTAGTGATACTTTAAGATACTTTAAAGAACAAGGAGTTAAAGTAAAAATTATATCCGGTGATAATTATAAAACTGTTAGTAGTATTGCAAATCGCGTAGGATTAAAAAATTTAAAGGGTATCGATACAACCAATCTTGATTTAAAAAATGTATCAGATTTATCAAGTTATGATATTTATGGACGTGTTACACCACATATGAAAAAAGAAATAATTAAAGCCTTAAAAAGAGAAGGACATACAGTTTGTATGACTGGTGATGGTGTTAATGATGTGTTAGCTTTACGTGAGTCTGACTGCTCGGTTGCCATGGCTAGTGGTAGTGATGCTGCTAAAAGTGTTAGTCAATTAGTTTTATTAGATTCTAATTTTGCTAGTATGCCTAAAATTGTGGCAGAAGGGCGTCGCAATATTAATAATATTGAAAGAAGTGCCTCATTATTACTTGTTAAAACAATATATACAATTCTTTTGATTATCGCATGTTTCTTCTTTCAATCAGAATATTTCTTTATACCAATTCAATTAACACTTATTACTAGTTGTACAATTGGTATACCTTCATTTATATTAGCGCTTGAGCCAAATAAAAACATTGTAGAAGGAAAGAAATTTTTGCTTAAAATAATTAAGAAAAGTATACCAGGAAGTGTAACTGTTTTCTTGGATGTTGTAATTGTACTATTATTTAAAAAATATTTTGAAATAACACCAGATATTACAAATTATCTTGCCGTTATTCTAACTGGAACAACAGGTTTTATTCATTTATATCATGTATCAAAACCATTTAATTATTTAAGGGGTATTATGTTTGGCCTATTAATAATCTTATTTATGTATGGAGTATTCTTCCAAAGAGAATTATTCTCACTTTCATATTTTAATGGTCAAATAGGCTTAATCTTCTTCTTATTAGTTATTTTCTCATTAACATCATATAAAGTATTATTAAGATTAATAGAGAAATTTCCTAAACGAAAATAAACAAGTTTTTAGACTTGTTTTTTTATTTTTTTTACCTGGTTATTTTGTTTACAATGATGTTTTTTTATGTTAAAATTTTTATAGTAGGAGAGAGTTGTGAAGAAGAAGTTTTTAGTTATTGGAAGTTTTTTTGTAATTTTATTAATTTGCCTTTTAGGATTTAGTTTTGGCTTTAAAAAGGAGTTAACTATTGATGAAATATTAGAAACCAAAAGCTATAGTTATTTATCGCCAAAAGTAAAACAATATATTAAAGATCATTATGAGGAAACAGGTGAACTTTTATTAACCAAAGAAAATGCTAAAGCAGGGGAATTATATTTAAGTCCAGCTTACATATATTATCTAGATAGTTCTGATGAGAATAAAGGAGCAGTTCCTAACAAATTCTCTTCTAAAAATCAAATTGTTGGAAATGGAAATAATACTGATTTACCTAGAAAATATGACATGCGTAATGTTAATGGGCATAATTATGTATCACCTATTAAAGATCAAGGTGTAGATGGTATCTGTTGGGCATATGCTGTCAATGCAGTTCTTGAAAGTTATTATTTAAAACAGGGAATAACTAGATTTTTTTCTGAACAACAACTTAATTATGCAACCTCTAATAATGGAGTAGAATTGGAAGTAAATGATTTTGTAATAAATCAACATTATTCATATGATCGTGGATTAGGAGATGGTGCATTTATCTCAACACCACTTAGTATTTTGATAGATGGGATAGGTGCAGTTGATACGTCTTGGGAATTAGAACATAAAGAAGAAATAAAAAATCGTCAAAAGATTGCGGCATATGATGTATATAATTTTGATAATTCACAAATTGAAGTTGATGAAGCGATTATATTTGAATATGACCCTATGAATTTAACGGAATCTGAAAAAAAAGAAGTACAAGATGTAATTAAAGAAGGTATTATGGAATATGGTGGTGCATCAGTGAGCATTTATTATGATCCAATGAGCAAAGTATATAGTAGATATAATAATAGTGATATTGTTGCTCATCAACCACTTCAACGTAGTAACCATGCTTTACAATTAATTGGCTGGGATGATGATTATCAATATGGCTTTTGTGAATATAATACTGATGAGAATGGTGTAGTTATCAATAATGGAAAAATGCGTTATGTTAATGATAAAATAGAATACTATTGTGATGATTATAATGGCGGAAATAATATCGAGGGTAAAGGAGCCTGGATTTTTAAAAACTCTTGGGGTGATATTGACCAATTTATTTATGTAACATATGAAACTTATATAAATCAAGTGGCATTTATTACAAAATACGATACTAGATCTTGGGATAATAGTTATGATGTTTCCACTGATTGGAATGTTTCCTACTATATTGGCAGTAACGAATATAGTAATAATTATAATTTTTCGTTTAAAAATGAGTATTTACCTAATGAAGAAAAAATATCAAAAATAAAAATAAACAGTTTAACAAGTTATGATTTTGAATTATACATAAGTAATGATAATGGTCAATCATATAATAAAATTAATAGTTATACAAGAGAATTCCCTGGTTATATGATGATTGATTTAAGTAATGATAATTACTTAATTGATAATAATACAGTTATTGAAATATTATCTAAAAATCCTCTTGAATATGATACAGTATTACATGTATATACTGAAAATATTGATACATTAGTTAATGTGAGTAATACAAATTATACATATGGACCTGATAATGAAGATTATAATCAAAATGATTATGTTGATATATATCTAAAAGAGCATTTTAAAAATGTTAGTAATCACACACTATTAAATATAAAAATAAAGGATAATAATGGCGTTTATTTACCAAGTAGTGCATACGCTATTTTAAATAATTATACATATATGAACATGATGGCTGCTAAAGTAAGAATATATTCTAATTATTTTCAAAAAGGAACATATACTGTTGAAATTTTTGATGGAAATAGTAAAATTGGTGAACATCAATTAAATATTTTGGTGGATTTCTTACGAATTCAAGGTGATGGTAGTAAAGATAATCCTTGGCAAATAACTAATCCACGACACATAAATACAATGAGAAAACATCCATATGATTATTATATAATTAAAAATGATATAGATTTTGAATATGATACTCAAAATGAAAATGGATTATTTTATAATAATGGTGAAGGATTTAAAGCAATTGAAAAATTTTATGGTGATTTAAACGGAAATAATAAAACAATAAGTAATTTATTTACAACAACTGGATTTATCGATAAATACAAGTATTATATAAATAATAGTCTTGATTATGATGATGTAGTTGGTGTTCATGATTTAGTAATGTATAAAGAAACAATAAATTCTACGCTTTATTATGTTGGGGGAATTGTTAATTATTTAAGTGTTGAAAGTAAGCAAGATATTAATTTTAATAATTTAAAAATGATTGATAGCGTAATTAATGTTAATACCTATAACACTAACGTTGGTGGGGTAATTGGTTCATTTATCTCTGCTAACACTAATGGCTTTGGTGCTTCATCAAGTTCAAGCTTTAATGATTGGTACAGTAACTCAATAATAAATATTCAAACAGAAACAGCTAATATAGGAGGCTTTGTTGGTTCTATAGATACATTTTTTGCAAATAACTATATATCTTTTGGCAATATGCTTTTTGAAGGAAGTATTAATCTTATGGATGGCTTTAGTAGTGCAAATGTATCAGATTTGTCTGGATATTTGAATAATCATGGCCTTTTAGTTGAATTTAATGTAATTAATTTTATTGGTAATGGTAAATATAATTATAATGGTAATGCTCAAAATTATGGTATTGTATCTAGTATAAATAATGCTGATGAAATAGTAGATGTTAGACATGCATATACCAATTTGCCTTTAAAATCTAATATGAAAAATAGTGATGCAACATTTAATGCGAAACCATATGAAATAGCAAATGGTAATTATGATAATTGGCATTATTATACCAGAGCTGGTTATGCATATTTTGAAGAGCCAGAAAATCGAAAAACTAAAGAATACTTATTTGTTGATCATTGGTATCAAAATAGTGATGATGGAATTAAGAGAATTCCGGTATTAAAAGGTATTGAAAAGGAATATACTACCTTAGATAATGCAATTAATTTAAGAATTGGTGATACTGTTCAATTAGAAAATATAACAAATAATACTGAAACAGCCCATATAGCTTATTCGCTTGCTTGTAATTTAGATGTATGTAATAATACTTCAGATAATGAAGTTATATCAATAGAAAATAATGTTATTACGGGTCTTAAAAAAGGAACTACTGTAGTGATATATTATAATGACTTGGATGGTTATATTAAAAGTATCCCTGTAAATGTTGTTGATGATAATGAATATGTCATCTATTTTGATGCTAATAATGGATTATTAGAAAATAATATTGTAACTCTTAAACAAGGAGATATGATTAATTATCCTGTTCCTACACGTGAACATTATAATTTCCTTGGTTGGTATCGTGATATTGATGGTAATAATAGTTATACCGAAGAAACATTTAATGAATCTGAAAATGTTACTTTATATGCAAAATGGGAATTAAATGGTTATATTATTAATTTTGATAGTAATGGTGGTAATTATATTGATTCAATAATTGTTCCGCATAATGCTACTATTGATGTGTTACCAGTTCCAGTAAAAAGAGGTAATGATTTTATAGGTTGGTATACGATAAATAATACTCAAATAACTGAGGAAACAGTTATTAATTCTAGTTTAGATGTAACTGCAAGATGGAAAAAGACTGATTACTATATTAGGTATGAAACAGATGGAGCTTATGCCGTTAATAGTACAAGGGTTCATTATGATGAAGTGGTTGGAGAATTACCAATACCTGAAAAAGATGGATATATATTTAAAGGATGGTTTTTTACTACAGAATATTTTGAAGAATTAACCGAAACATATTTATATGAATATAGTCGCGATATAACGGTTTATGCACTTTTTGAAGAAACAACCTATCTTATGCACTATGATACAAATGGTGGCTATGTCGGAGCATATAATGAAACTGGTGAATTAATAGAAAAAAAATATGATTTTTTGGAATATGGTCATGGTGATACAATACAATATTTGGCGGTTCCATACCATGATAATAGTAATAAAATTTTTCTTGGTTGGTTTAGTGAGCGTGTTGGCGGTGAGCGATATAATATTGGCGACAAGCTGACTAGTGACATTAATCTATATGCTCATTGGGCAGATGAAGCATATCAAATTCATTTATGGTATACTGGTGATAGTTGGTCAATGCAAACAATTTATCTTGAATTAAATAGTAAATTTGGTGCACTTCCAGTGGCTAAACGTGATGGTTATGAATTCTTGGGTTGGTATGATAGTTATGAAGATGGAAATGAAGTAACAAGTGATACTATATTTAGCGATGTTAATAAGAATGAAATCTATACTAAATGGAAAAAAGTTTCACAGTACACAGTTTCATTTGATGCTAATGGTGGTGATGAAATATCAACAGTAATTAATATTCAAAACGGATATACTTATGGAGATTTGCCAAACCCAAATAAAATGGGATATGGTTTCTTAGGTTGGTTTACTAAGAAAAATGGCGGTACACGAATTAGTCGTGATGATGTATTTAATTTATCATATAATCAAGTTTTATATGCCCACTGGTTAGCCCCAGATTTATATCGAATATCCCTAGATAGTAATGGGGGCAATGCGATAAGTGATGTAATTGAAAGATATCCTGGTGAATTATATGGTTCTCTTCCTGTTCCTTCTTGGAGTAATCACACTTTTATTGGCTGGTATGATGATATTAATGGCGGCTCTAGAATAGAAACAGATACTATTTTTGATGGTAATGCTAATCAAACTCTTTATGCACATTGGAAAGATGGATTACTAAGTGAATGTGTAATTTCCTTTGATACAAACGGTAGTAGTCCTATTGAACCAATTCATTTATTTACTGGTGATAATTTAGTTTTACCTAATGTAACTAAGATTGGCTATACATTTATAAATTGGACATATAATGGTGATATTGTTACTGAAAACACATCATTTGAGGGAATAACATCAGCTACACTTATTGCTAATTGGCGCGCTAACGAATATGTTGTTAGATTTGATGCCAATGGTGGAAATGGTGAAATGGCTGATTTAACAGTGACTTATGATAAAGCGTTTAAATTACCAGAAAATGATTTTAGAAAAGAAGAATATAGCTTTATTGGATGGTCAAAAACAAGTGATGGTGATGTATTATATGATACTTATTCAGAATTTATTAATATAACTGATAGTGGAATTATTACATTATATGCGGTATGGCAGGAAGATCCTAAAATAACGAAAGTATATTTTGATATTGATGGTGCCATATTATTGGATGATTATTTCTATGAACCACTGTATTTATATGATTATGAAACAATATATTATTTTCCAAATTTAAAGAAGGATGGATATACACTTATAAATTGGACGTATAATGGTGAAGTTATTGATAGTGAAACTACGTTCTATAATCTTGGAGAAATAACTATAAAAGCTAATTGGCAAGCCAATAATTATACAGTTAAGTTTGATGCTAATGGCGGAACTGGTACAATGAATGAGAGTGTATTGACGTATGATAACGAGACAAAATTGCCAAAAAATCAATTTACTAATAATGATAAAATATTTGTGGGTTGGTCGCGAATAAAAGATGGAAATGTTGAGTATCTTGATGAGGAAATTGCTAAAAATATTGCAATGGAAGGCGAAATAACTCTTTATGCACATTGGAAAGATAATGACGAGCATATTTGTACAGTTTTCTTTGATGGTAACGGTGGATTAGGCGATACAAGGCAAGTATATTTATATGGTGATGAGAAAATATATCATTTTCCTGAATTAACACGAAAAGGTTATAATTTTATAAATTGGACAAGTAATGGCAATATAGTAGATACCAATACAAGTTTTACTGAGTGTAATGAAATAACCATAAAAGCTAATTGGCAGGCAAAAAAATATACTGTTAAGTTTGACCCTGGTATAGATGAAGTTCAAGGAACGATGAACGATATTGAAATGACTTATGATGTAGAACAACAACTTCCTTTGAATGCTTTCACGTATGAGGGAATGGTATTCATTGGTTGGAATGCAGGCGGATTTGCTTTCTTTAAAGATGGTGAAGTCGTTAAAAATATTATTGAAGAAGGTGAAATAACCTTAGTTGCAGATTGGCGTGAAGAAATTGATGTGACAACATTAGTTTTCGACGCTAATGGCGGTGTTGGTGATACATCAAGTTTAATGATATTTGATGGTACCATTTATGACATAGATATATTGCCAACATTAACAAGGGCAGGTTATAAATTTGTTAACTGGACATATAATGATAATCCAGTAACTGCATATACAGATTTTACTGGTATTAGAGAAGCAAAATTAGTCGCAAATTGGCAAGCAAATGATTATATAATTAAATATAATGCTAATGGTGGAAAAGGGGCAATGAATGACTTAATAATTACCTATGATATAACTAAAAACTTGAGTACTAATACATTTACTAAAGATGGTTATCGATTTATTGGATGGTCTAAGACTGAAAATGGAACTGTTGAATATCAAGATAAAGAAGCTATTAAAAATTTAGCTACAGAAGGAGAGGTAACGTTATACGCAGTTTGGGAATTGATACCTATTATAACTGGTAATATTAGCTTTGATCCAAACGGTGGATTAGGTGATATGATGTATATAAACACCCAAGAGAAAATTAATCTTCCTGGTTGTACATTTGCATATCCTGGATATCGTTTTATCGGTTGGTCAAAGGAAAAGAATGGAAAAGTAATATATAATGATGCTGAAAAGGACATAACTGATTTAACTGAAAATACTATTCTTTATGCAATATGGGAAAAGAATAATACTGATATTGTTTCTTATGTTGATGATGTATACATTCAAAGGTCAAACGAAAATATGCCAGTCGCTGATTATATTAAATATTTAAATATAGGACCAAGTAAAGATTTAAAAATATATAATCGGTATGGAAAAGAGGATATGTCATCATTAATAGGAACTGGTTATATAACCAAAATATTCCAAGATGAAAAATTAATTTCTACGAGAGTTAATATTGTCAAGGGTGATGTAACTGGTGATGGTATATCTAATATTGCCGATGTTAAGAAAATAGCAGATTATACATTAACAGGAAACGGTATGGAATATTTTGACATTTATGCATCAGAAGTTACAAATGACGAGATAATAAATATTGCCGATGTTAAAAGAATCGCTGATCATACATTAAATAAGGAGATTGATTTATGGAAGTAAAGAAAAAAATAATTGTTTTATTAATAATGGCATTAGTTATTCCTATAAATGCATTAGCTGGATCAGTCACAGTTGATCTTGACTGTCCAGCTTCTGCTAATAAAAATAGTGAGGTTATGTGCCAAATTAGTGCTTCTTCTGATACTAATTTAGCAGGTATTCAGTTTAATTATGATTTAAAAGATGCTAACTATCAAAGTTTTACTCCTGAAAAAAATTGGTCAGTTTATTCTAATAGTTCAATTGGTGTTTCATTAGGAATAGATGCAACAACCGAAAAAGTTGTTGTTGGATCTTTGAAAATTGGTGTTGGAACAACTAATGCTACAGTATCATTGACTAAAATACAAGGAACTAATAATTCCTATGAAACTTTAAATGGAAATAATATTTCCAAGACAATAAGAATTAAATCTGATATTAATACACTACAGACATTAACGGTAGAAGGATTAGAATTGAATCCAAAGTTTGATAGTAATATAAGTGACTATACCATAAAAACTGATAATGATAGCATTAAGATAGATGGAATTGCAAATGCTAATGCAACTATTAAAGGTTTAGGAACGTTTAATCTTAAATATGGACTAAATACATATAATATTGAAGTTACAAGTGAGTCAGGAATAAAAAAAGTATATAAAATTGATGTAACGAGAAATGATAAAAGAAGTAGTAATTGTGATTTAAAAAAATTAACTATTGACGAAGGAAATATTAAATTTAATAAAAACACAACAACCTATAATATTGAAGTAGAACCAAATGTATCGAAAATTAATATTTCTGCAGAAAAAGAGGATGCAAATGCCAAATTTGTTGATAAATATGGTCCTCGTAAAATTGATTTAAAATATGGTAATAATAAAATTGAAATTAAAGTTCAAGCCGAAAATCAAACGATAAAAGTGTATACTATCAATGTTAATAGAAAAGATAATCGCAGCGATAATGCAAATTTAAAAAATATAATAGTTAATCCTGGAAATCTTGTATTTGATTCTAATAAAGATACTTTTGAATTAACAGTTAAAAGTGATGTTAATAAAATAGAAATTAATCCCGAAGTTGCTGATTCACATTCTAAAGTTATAATTGATAATCAAGATTTAAAAGAAGGTTTAAATAAAATAAAAATAACTGTAATAGCAGAAAACGGTAATAAGAAAATTTATACAATAAACGTAACAAAATTAAAGCCTGGTGAAGGATTATCGGATAATAATAATATAAAAAGATTAGATATACTTAATCATGAATTACAATTTGATGTTAATAATACTTCTTATAAAGTAACTGTTAGTGATGAAAAAGAACTGGTGTTTAATATTGAAATGGAAGATGAAAATGCAACATATGAAATTCTAAATAATCATGATTTAGAAAATGGTAGCCTTATAAAGGTTATTGTCAAAAGTGAAAGTGGCAATATAAAGGAATATAATTTTACTATTGAGAAAGTTGAAAAAATAAATGAGAAATCAAATAATATCATGCTTTATATAATTATAGTAATTTTATTAATTTTAATTGGAGTAATGATTATAATAATTTTCAAAAAGAACAATAATAAAAAGAAAGTATTATCTGTCGATGAAATAATATAAATAATTAAACAAGTCAATTTAGGCTTGTTTTTTCATATAATAAAATGGTGATAATATGGGAAAAGAAGACTTTAAAGAATTTGTAAGAAGAAACCCTCATTTTGTAGATTATGTTAAAAATAATAAAATGACATGGCAGCAATTTTATGAAATATATGATTTATATGGCGAAAATAATAGTATTTGGGATAGCTTTAAAAAAGAAGAAAATAATCCCAATATTGTTTCTACAGTTAAAGAATTTATGGGCTTATTCAAAGGAATAGATTTAAAATCAATTCAGAAAACTCTTGTATCACTTGATAAAGCTATTGAAGCTTTTAAAGGATTTAATAATGAGAAAGATAATACATCTTATGAAGAGCGACCAAAATATAAATATTTTGAGGATTAATATGCCATATCAGATACAATACATTTTAAATAATAATATATATTTAAAAAAATATTTAAGAGAACATTCAGAATATTATAAAAAAATAATACGACATCCAGAATTTATAGAAGAATTAAATGAATTAATGCGTAAAGAATATAAATTAACTATTCCTGATAAATTAGAAAAGTTAAAAAATGATATTTCACTTTTTAGTAGTGTTATGGATGTTATAAAGTAAAATGTCAATATCTGTAAACAGAAAAATATTATTTTTTTCGAAAGTTAAAAATTATGATACAATTATGTTGGTGAATTGGAATGTTTAAAAAAATTCGTAATATTAAAGTTAATTATAAACAATATGGAAAAGGCGAGAATATCGTTTTATTACATGGATGGGGCCAAAATATAAGCATGATGGATCCTATTGGTGAAAAGTTAAAAGATAAGTTTCGTATTACGATAATTGATCTTCCTGGTTTTGGATTATCAAGTGAGCCAGATTATGCTTATTCTATTTTTGATTATACAGATTTTGTTCATGAACTTTTATCTGAATTAAAGGTTACTAATCCTATTATAATAGGACATTCTTTTGGTGGTAGAATAGCAATTATTTATGCATCTAAGTATAAAACAAAAAAAGTTGTTTTATTCGGAAGTCCTTGTGTAAGACATGTTTATAATGACAAGAAACAAAGTTTCTTTAAGAAAATCAAAAAGATAAAACTTTTTAAACCTATTGTTAATATGATGAAAAAACATATGGGAAGTGTTGATTATCGTAATGCAACGCCAGTTATGCGTGATGTTCTTGTTAGAACAGTTAATCAAGATTTAAGTGATAATGCTAAAATGATTAAATGCTCTTGCTTATTAATTTGGGGAGAGAATGATGAAGCTGTACCAGTTAGTGAAGCGAAAGAACTTGATGATTTGATTCCTGATAGTGCTTTAATTGTTTTGCCAGGAACCCATTATTGTTATCTAGAAAATCTTAATCGTGTAATCGATATACTTAATAATTTTCTATAAGGAGG
>JAEEGL014383236.1_pt1 | contig 14054 bp, 9 predicted proteins | sample 9134231 | NCBI WGS metagenome assembly JAEEGL01 (sample SAMN16246548, study PRJNA631951) | gut metagenome | biome: gut microbiome; feature: rumen; material: fiber-attached | host: Bos | place: Iran: Karaj | collected 2018-10
GGTGCTAAAATACGTGTGTCAAAAGGACTGAAGCCCGGCAAAGGACTGCCGGGCAGCATTTTTCGTACTTGTATCGTCTGGGGGTATATGGCAATGAAGAAAGAAAAAGGTTCCGTATCGATTGACGCGCAAAATATAATGCCTGTGATCAAACGGTGGCTGTATTCTGACAAGGATATTTTCCTGCGGGAGGCGGTTTCCAACGCCTGCGACGCCATCACCAAGTTCCGGATGCTTCATCCGGACAGTGAGGAAGCCATGAGCGTGACCGTTACCGTGGATAAGGAAAAGAAGGAGATCCGGATTTCCGATACCGGTATCGGCATGACGGCGGACGAGGTCCGCAGGTATATCAACCAGGTGGCTTTCTCCGGTGCCGCGGAATTCATGAAGCAGTTTGAGAATGAGAAGCCGGAGGAGAAGGGTGACATCATCGGTCATTTCGGCCTGGGCTTCTATTCCGTCTTCATGGTCAGTGACAAGGTGGAAATCCAGACCCTCAGCAGTGAGGGAGAAGCGGATCCGGTCCACTGGGTTTCCGAGGACGGCATGAGTTTCGAGCTTTCCGGCGGAAAACGCAAGGCGCACGGAACGGATATCATCCTGCACATCACCGAAGAGGAAAAGGAATTCCTGGATGTGTGGAAGGTCCGGGAGATCCTGAACCGCTACTGCGGATATATGGCCTATCCGGTGATGCTGGAAGACGCGAACGCGAAGCCCGTGGAAAAGGAAGTGCCCGTCGGGGATGAGAAAAACGAGGACGGCACGCCCAAAACCGAAAAGGTCCTGGAAGTTCCCAAGCCCCAGCAGATCAATGATACCGCGCCGCTGTGGCTGAAAAAGCCTTCCGACTGCACGGATGAGGAATATAAGGAATTCTATCATAAGGTCTTTATGGACTTTGATGATCCGCTGTTCTGGATCCACCTGAATGTGGATTATCCGTTCAACCTCAAGGGTATTCTGTTCTTCCCGAAGCTGAAGAACGATTTCGGAACCCATGAAGGCCAGATTAAGCTTTTTGCCGGACAGGTTTTCGTGGCAGACAATATCAAGGAAGTGATTCCGGAATTCCTGATGCTGCTCAAGGGCGTGATTGACTGCCCCGACCTGCCGCTGAATGTCAGCCGCTCCTTCCTGCAGAACGACGGCTATGTAAAGAAGATCAGCGCCCATATCACCAAGAAGGTTGCCGATAAGCTGAACAGCCTGATGAATACGGAGCGGGAAACCTATGAAGGCTACTGGGATGATATCGCCCCGTTCGTGAAATACGGCTGCATCAAGGACAGCAAGTTCTTCGACATGGTGAAGGGTTCCGTCCTGATGAAGAAAACCGACGGCAAATACAGCACCATCGCGGAATACAAGGCAGCCAACTTTGACAAGACGGAAAAGAAAGTCTATTACACCAACGACGAAAAGCGCCAGGCTGCTTCCGTCAAACTGTATACCGACCGGGGGATTGAGGTCGCGGTCATGAACACCCTGATCGACGGCAACTTTATGTCGTTTATGGAGTATCAGGGCAAGGAGGAGGACCGGGTGACCTTCGCCCGCGTGGATGCGGACATCGACGGCCTGAAGGAGGAATCCGAGGAAGGCAAGGAGCTGGATGCGGAAAAACTGCAGACCCTCTTCCGGGGCGCCCTGGGCAAGGACAACCTGGAAGTGAAGCTTGAATCCCTGGGTGACGCGGACATGACGGCCATGGTCACAGAGGATGAGCAGATGCGCCGCTACAAGGAAATGAGCCGGCTTTACGGCCAGAATTTCCCGATTCCGGACAGCTTCACCCTGGTGCTGAACCGTCGCAACGCAACCGTGCAGGCGCTGGCACAGCGTGATCCGGAGGATGAAACCACAAAGATGCTCTGCTGCCAGGTTTACGACCTGGCCCGTATGGCAGCCCAGCCGCTGGAAGCGGAGGAAATTACCGCTTTCCTGGACCGCAGCCGGAAGCTGCTGGCCATGCTGGTAAAATAATACCGGACAGTAAAACAGATCCGCGTGCCCTTTCCGGGGTACGCGGTCTTTTTGGTTGAACGGGAGCCGGTTGGATGATATGATGGGATAAACAACCAGCCGGATACTGATCTGTCGGAGGGAAGAATATGTTTTACGAAGCCAAGGGTGATTCCGTGCGGATTGCGCGGGAGTATATGGATTCCCTGCTTGTGGAGAGCAGGATTGTCGGCGCGGTCCGGCCTGATACAATGTTCCGCTTCCTGGGCGACCGGTTTGAAATGCCCATTATGACGGCAGCGCTCAGCCATATTGACCTGGTTTCCATGGCGGAAGGCGCGAAGCAGGCGGGCGCCTGCGTGAGCATCGGTATGGGCGGAAATGAGGAATTCGGACGTGTCCTCTCCACCGGGGCGAAGGTGATGAAGATCATCAAGCCCTATGCGGATGAAAAAGAGATATTCAGCCGGATCGAATACGCGGAGGCAAACGGTGCCGCGGCGGTCGGCATGGATGTGGAGCACGCCGTGAATGTGGACGACGCGGAGGATTCGGTCGTAGTAGGCCTGCAGATGAAGCAGCCGACCCTGGAAGAACTGGAAAGGTATATCCGGGCAACAAAGCTGCCTTTCTTCATCAAGGGAGCCCTGAGCGTACAGGACGCCCTTCGCTGCCGGGACCTTGGCGCTGCCGGCCTCGTCCTCAGCCATCATAACGGGCTGATGAGGTATGCGGTTCCGCCGGTCATGATTCTGCCGGAAGTCCGCAGGGCGGTCGGACGGGACCTGGTCCTGATCGCGGACGGCGGGATCGAGTCCGGATTTGATGCGTTCAAGGCGCTGGCCCGGGGTGCGGATGCGGTGACCATGGGCAGGGCCCTGATGGCGCCCCTGAAGGAAAAAGGAGCGGAGGGCGTAAAGGAAACCCTGGAGAAGGCTGCCGGCCAGCTGCGGGCCATGATGATCCGGACCGGCACAAAGGACCTGAAGCATATGGATCCGTCTGTGATCCATGAGCCGGTGGAATACCGGCACGGATAAAGAAAAAACGGCCTCTGACGAAGCATCAGGGGCCGTTATTCTTTGGGCAGCATGGTCGCGCTTTTGATGCGCCGGCCGAGCCGGCGTTCCACATAATCCCGGAGCAGGCTGAAGGGAGCGGATGCGTCCGGTGTGTTGATCCAGCCGGCAGAGCCTGTGGCCAGGGCCATTCTCATCCACCGGATCTGCCCCGGGGTAAGCGGTGCCTGGTCCCGGCGGCTCCGGCAGTTTTCGCAGCAGATACCGCCTTCTTCCGCGTCGAAAAACAGCGGCGTGTTTTCTTCCGGCTTCTTTTCACAGAAAACGCAGTGGTTCAGGCGGGGCTTGAAGCCCTGGCAGGCGGAAAAGTGCAGGAGGAAACCGGCCAGCAGCGGTTTCCATTCCTGATCGGAGAAGGTCAGCCTGGACAGGGTGTGAAGCAGCAGCATGAACAGTTCCTGCTGTTCCTGTTCCGGTTCCGCGACAGCTTCCGCCAGGTTCAGCAGGTAAATTCCGCACGTCAGCCGGTCATAGTCATTCCGCAGCGGATAGAAGGTTTCGATCAGCCGGACGGAGGTTACGGTCACATGCCCGCCGTTTTCGTGCAGCATGTAATCCCCCAGCGCGAAAAGCTCGCCGGAGTTCAGGTTATGGGATTTGGGCTTCCGGCAGTTCCGGATGATGGCATCGATCCGCCCCCGGGAAGGGGAGAGCAGGGTGACCATCCGGTCATTATCCCGGTAATTGACGTGCCGCAGCACGATGGCGGTGTTTTCTGTCTGTATCATACGGTCCTCTTGCACGGTCTGCGTGTTGGCTGATTCTTAAAGCTATGCTATCATATGAGGAAACGGATTGCAAGAAAGGGACAGGGCTTTCTCAGAAGGGAGGAAACGGCTTGGACGAATTACTGCTTCGCCGGGCGCAGAGCGGTGATCCGGAGGCGTTCGAACAGCTGATCGGACCGCTGGAACAGCTGGTCTGGCGAATCTGCTGGCATTATACAGGAAACCGCGAAGCCGCGGAGGACTGCGGCCAGGAAACCATGATCCGGATCTGGCGGAGCCTGGAGAGCTACCGGGGCGACTGCGCGCTGGAAAGCTGGGTATACCGGATAGCGGCCAACTGCTGCATGGACTGGCTGCGGAAGAAAAAACGCGATAAAAGCGTTTCCGTGGAACCCCTGCAGGAGCAGGGATTCGATCCGGCGGATCCGTCACCGGGTACAGAGGACCAGGTGGTGGCGGAAGACGAACACCGCCGGCTGCGGGAGGCCATCACACAGCTGCCGGACGAGCAGCGGGAGGCACTGATCCTGACCCAGCTGGAAAAGGTCACCTATGAGGAAGCGGCACAGATGCTCGGCGTGTCAGAGGGGACGATCAAGAGCCGGGTAAACCGGGCAAAGGCCCGGCTGAAAGAAATCCTGTCGGCTGACGGGGAACTTTCTCCGCCGGGCGACGTCAAAAGAAATGAAAGGAGGCCGCGGTCATGAAAGAGACTGAGTTTGAAACCCTGCGGACGGAACCGGAAACGGACGCCGAGCTGGACCGGATGGCAGAAGATGTTCCGCCCATGCCCGCGGACTTCCATGACAGATGGATGAACGCAATCCGGGCAGAGGCGGAAAAAACCGCTTCTCCCGCGGAACAGAAAACGCACAGGAATACCGTTTCCATTACCCGGTGGACCAGGATTCTCAGCATTGCCGCCACGTTTGTGTTCCTGATCGGCGGTACGCTGCTGTACCGCAGCTCAAAAAGCCCCCTGACAGCCGCCCGCAGCGCGGAGAAGAAAGCCGCGGTAATGGCTGCTGAAGTGCAGGAAAGCAGTGAAACGGCGGAAGAAATCCCGGCGGAAGGGGCGGCCATGGATGAATATGCCGCGGAAGACGCGGAAATGGACGCGGACGCGGACTTCATGCTGTACGCAGGCGCTTCCAAGGATGCTTCCGCAGCAGCCAACGCAGTGATGGCTGTCAGTGCGGCCGGCACGTTTGATGAAGCCATGACGATGGGAGAAAGCGCAGAGGAAGAGGCAGCTGAGTATGCCGTCGAGGAGAGCGTTCCTGCTGCGGCGGAAGAAGCAGCCGTGGAAATCAAGGGGGAAAGCTTTTCCGAAACGGCGGATGCCGCGGAAAAACCGGAACCGGCACCTTTCGCAACGGCCTGCCCGACCGGGCCTGTACCGGAACAGCAGGAGCCTGCTGAAGAACCTGCTGAAGGCAGCAGCTTACTCGGGGATGCCGGAGCTTTCCTGACGGACATGGGAGATTTCCTGCTTGCAGCACTGCCTTATCTTGCGGTACTTGCGGTGCCGGCCGTGATTGCACTGATTATCCGCCGCAGGAAGAAATCATAAACGGAAACCATTTGCGGTGAAGAAACGGGACGGAACAGAATGAAGGTTATTGAACGGTTAATCGGCGATGCCTGTGTCCTGGAACTGGAAAGCAGGCATGACTGCCGCGGGAGCATGAAAATGCTTTCCCCGGAAGAAACAGGAGATGCCCTTCCCGGGTTTGTAATCCGGGAACAGCGGATCTATACCATGCCGGAGGCGAATACGTTCTTCGGAATCCATTTCCAGGAACTGCCGTATCCGCAGGCCAAGCTGGTTGCGGTGCTCCACGGGAAGGGCCTGGATTATGTGATTGACCTGCGGAAGGAATCGGACACATACAGGCAGTGGAAGGCGGTTGAACTCAGCGCGGAGAAACCGCTTGCGGTCTGGATTCCTGCGGGATTCGGCCACGCGTTCCTGTCCCTGGAGAAGGATACGGTGCAGTTTTTTGCCGTGGATCAGCATTTTGTGAAAGGATACTCAAAGGAGATCAGCTATCTGGATCCGGAGATCGGGCTGAAGCTGCCCTGTGAAAATCCGGTCCTTTCCGAAGCGGACCGGCACGCGCCGTTCCTGCGGGAACTGTGACGGCGGAAACCGGATGTCCCTTTCTGAAAAGCTTTCAAAAGCCCGGGCCCTGTGGTATATTGTTTTCGACAAAGATCAGACTGAAAGGTGAGTCGAATGATGTTTGATGAAAGCAGACTGAAGGACCCGGGTTTTTTTCGTGAAAACCGGCTGGATCCTCATTCTGATCATGCGGTTATCCCTGCATACCGGCTGTCCCTGAACGGCCAGTGGAAGTTTTTTCATGCGGTCAATCCGGGACAGGTGATCCCCGGATTTGAACAGCCTGAAACAGACTGCCATGGATGGAACGATATCCGTGTGCCTGCCCATATCCAGCTGGAAGGCTACGGTATGCCGCAGTACTGCAATTCGGAATATCCGTGGGACGGGCTGGGGGAACTGATGCCCGGGGACCTGCCGGAAAACTATAATCCGGTAGCCTGCTATGTAAAGTATTTCCGCCTTCCGGAAGATATGAAAGGCAAACGCGTCTTCATTTCCTTCCAGGGGGTTGAAAGCTGCGTGGCCCTGTGGCTGAACGGAACCTATATCGGTTTTTCTTCCGACAGCTTCACGCCCCATGAGTTTGAACTGACATCCGTCCTGCAGGACGGGGAAAACAAACTGGCCTGCCGGGTATACCGCTGGTGCTCCGGCAGCTGGCTGGAGGACCAGGACTTCCTGCGTTTTTCCGGGATTTTCCGGGAGGTATTTCTCTATGCGGTTTCCCCGGTCCATGTATGGGATATGCACATTGCCGCGGAGCCGGATGAAACCTTTACGAAAGGGATCCTGCAGTGGCAGGTGAAAACAGAGACGCCGGACGGTACCCGGCTGGCTGTCCGCCTGAAAGACGGGGAGCAGGTGCTGGCGGAAGGGGAAGGCACCGTTTCCGGCATCATGGAATCCTCCGGATCCCTTACAGCGGAAAATCCCCGGCTCTGGTCCGCGGAGGATCCGTATCTGTATGACCTGGAAGTGACGCTGACAGCCCCGGACGGCACGGAAGAAACAGCACGCCAGCGGGTCGGCTTCCGGAAAATTGAAATCCGGGACAGCGTAATCCGGGTGAACGGCGTCCGGGTTGTTTTCAAAGGCGTGAACCGCCATGATTTCTGCGGTGAAACCGGCCGGGCTGTGACAGAGGAGAAAATCCGCCGGGACCTGGTGATCATGAAGCGGAACAATATCAACGCAGTCCGCACCAGCCATTATCCGAATTCCAGCGCGCTCTACCGCCTCTGCGACGAGCTGGGGCTGTATGTGATTGACGAGAACAATATGGAAAGCCACGGCATGTGGGACATGCTCTGGCAGAACTATATCACCAAGGAACAGATGTTCCCCGGGGCACAGAAAGCCTGGGAGCCGATGCTGCTGGACCGGGTCCGCTCCGTTGTGGGACGGGACCGGAACCACCCCAGCGTCATTATCTGGTCCTGCGGCAACGAAAGCCTTACCGGGCCGGTCATCCTGGCGATGAGCCGCGAGTTCAGGCGGCTGGATCCGACCCGCCCCGTCCATTATGAAGGGGACCACCAGGTGGATTACTTTGATCCGTCGCTCCGGCTGCCGGAGATTACCGATATCGAGACGGAAATGTACACCCCGGCGGACAAGGTCCGTGCCTGGCTGAAGGAACACCGGGAGAAGCCCTTCATCCTTTGCGAATATACCCATTCCATGGGGAATTCCAACGGCGCCATGCATAAATACACAGAGCTGGCCTACGAGGAAGAACTGTACCAGGGCGGATTCATCTGGGACTTCATTGACCAGGCGCTGGTCGGGCGGAACCGTTTTGGCAGCGAAGCCCTGACCTACGGCGGTGACTGGGACGACCGGCCGACAGACGGTATTTTCTGCGGAAACGGGATTGTTTTTGCGGATGGCCGGGAGACGCCGAAACTGCAGGAAGTAAAGTATAACTACCAGAATATCGTGGTCCGGCCGGACGCGGAGAAGATGGAAGTCATCAACCGCCATATGTTCACTTCCACTTCAGCCTTCCGCTGCGTGGCGGTGCTGGCAAAGGACGGGCAGGAGATTGCCTGCCGGGAAGTGGAAACAGATGTGCCGCCCCTGTCTTCCGCCGTGTATCCGCTGCCCTTCGGAAAGCAGGACCAGCCGGGTGAATATACCGTGACGGTTTCTTTCCGCCTGCGGAAGGATGAGGCCTGGGCAATTGCAGGACATGAGATTGCTTTCGGCCAGGGCGTATGGAAAGTGGAAGAGAAGCAGCATGCCTGCCGGCGGCTGAGCGGAGAGCTCTTCTGCATGAGCAGTCCGTGGAATATTACCGTGCGCGGGGACAATTTCAGCGTACAGTTTTCCCGGCTGACCGGGGCACTGACCTCCTACCGTTTCGGCGGCACAGAGTACCTGAAGACGCCGCTGATGCCGAATTTCTGGCGGGCGCCGACGAATAACGATCTCGGCAACCGGATGCCGCAGCGTTACGGCCAGTGGAAGATTGCGTCACTGTACGGAATGGCCGGATATGATCCGGACAACGGGAAAAAGAACGCCGCTGTGCGGCCGGAAAAACAGGCGGACGGCAGCGTGTCTTTCACGATGATCTATGACCTGCCGACAACCCCGGCCGCTTCCTGCACGGTGACTTACCGAATCTGTCCCTGCGGAAAGGTGGATGTCCGCATGGAGTATGATCCCGTAAAGGAACTGGGCGATATGCCGGAGTTCGGCATGATCACAAAGCTGGACGCGGATTATGGCCGTGTGCGGTTCTATGGCCTGGGGCCTGCGGAAAACTATACCGACCGGCGGGAAGGCGCGCGCCTCGGTATCTGGGAATACAACGCCGCAGAAAACCTGACGCCGTACCTGATGCCCCAGGAATGCGGCAACCGGACCGGTGTCCGCTGGGCGGAGATTACGGACGCAAAGGGACAGGGCCTGAAGATCTGGCTGAAGGGCGGGGAGTTCTCAGCCCTGCCCTGGACGCCGCATGAGATTGAAAACGCCGCCCACGGCTATGAGCTGCCCCCTGCCTGCTATACAGTCCTGAAGATGAGCGCGCGGCAGATGGGCATTGCCGGGGATGACAGCTGGGGAGCCCGTACGCATCCGGAATACCTGCTGGATGTATCCGGTAAGCTGACATTTGAGTTTTCTTTCAAAGGAATTTAATACCGGACCTGAAAAAGCACGGCATCCTGCCGTGCTTTTTCTGCGCTTATATCCGGTATTTATTCAAACTGGGCAGCATACAGCTGATGATAAAATCCTTTCTGGTCCATCAGCTGCCGGTGGGTGCCCTGCTCCACCACATCCCCGTCCCGGAGCACAAGAATCCGGTCCGCGTTTTCAATGGTGGACAGGCGGTGGGCGATCACAAAGCAGGTTTTCTGTTTCATCAGCTCCCGCATTGCCTTCTGGATTTCCCGTTCCGTGGCAGTGTCCACGTTGGAGGTGGCTTCATCCAGGATCAGCATCGGGGCGTCGTACAGCATCGCCCGGGCAATGGTCAGCAGCTGCTTCTGCCCCTTGGAGATGTTGCCGCCGTCTTCGCTGATAACCGTGTTGTAGCCCAGCGGAAGCCGCATGATAAAAGGATGGATCCGGGCCGCCTTTGCGGCCGCCACCACTTCCTCCATGGTGGCATTTTCCCGGCCATAGGCGATGTTTTCGAAAATGGTGCCGTGAAATACCCAGGTGTCCTGCAGCACCATGGCATATGCACCGCGGACGCTGCGGCGGGCCGCGGTACGGATGTCCTGTCCGTCAATGCGGATTACCCCGCTGTCCGGGTCATAAAAGCGCATCAGCAGGTTAATGATCGTGGTTTTTCCCGCGCCGGTGGGACCGACGATTGCGATCAGTTTTCCGGCCGGTGCTTCCAGGTTCAGATCATGGAGGATGGTCTTGCCGGGTTCATACCCGAAGGAAACGTGTTCGGCACTGATATCGCCCCGGACGTTTTCAAGTATCCGCGCATCCGGTATATCCGCGCCTTCCTCTTCTTCATCCAGCAGGGTGAATACCCGCTCGGAAGCGGCCAGGGCAGAGAACAGTTCATTGAAGATTTCCGCAACAGCGTTGATTGGTCCGGCGAATTTCCGGCTGTACAGCACGAAAGAGGAAATCCGCCCCAGGTCAATGCGGCCGTTCAGGAACAGCACCCCGCCCAGCAGGGCAATCAGGCTGAGCCCCAGATTGTTGATGGCGGTCATGGTGGGCCCCAGGGTTACGCCGTAGTGCTCCGCGTCGGAGAAGGAATCGGCAGCATCCTGGTTGATCTCCGAAAAGCGTTCATCCACACGGTTTTCATACGCATAAGCCTGAATGGTTTTCTGGCCTGAAAGCATTTCTTCCACAAAGCCGTTCAGCACACCGTAGCTCCTGGAGCGTTTTGCGTAACGGGGCTGGGTCTTTTTCCGCATGAATACGGTATAGATGACGGATACGGGGACGGTGACCAGCGTCAGGGCGGACAGGGGCAGGGAGATGCTGACCATCATGACCAGGGAGCCGATGACCGTCACAAGGCTGGACAGGATCTGGACGATGTCCGTGGCCATACTGGTGGAGATCACGTCAATGTCATAACTGACCCGGCTGATGATATCCCCGGCCTGATGCCGGTCAAAATATCCCACGGGAAGCCGCATCAGTTTGTCAAACACATCCTGGCGCATACGGCGGGCTATGCGTTTGCTGACGACTGTCATGATCAGGCTGATGCCGAAACCCAGCAGGGCGGAACTCAGATAGCACAGCAGCATCAGGCCGGCATAATGGCGGACTGCTTCGAAATTGACCCTGCCGGCGCCGGCGGCAGCTTCCCGGATGGCGGAACCGGCCAGGCTCGGTCCCCACAGGTTCAGCAGGTTGCTGAACAGGCTCAGGACGATGACGCCGGCAATCACATACTTCCACGGGCCCAGGTATTTCAGGATCCGGCGGAGGGTGCCCCGGGTATCTTTCGGCTTTTTCATGACGGTATCCCGGGCCATTTATTCCACCTCCCCGTGCCGCAGGGCAGGCGCTTCGGCCTCGCCCATCTGTGTGCGGTAAATATCCCGGTATTCCGGGCAGGCCGCCAGCAGTTCACTGTGGGTTCCCCGGCCGATCATTTCACCTTCATGCAATACGATGATCTCGTCCATGGACAGGATGGAGGAGATCCGCTGCGCAATCACGACGGTGGTGGCGTTTCCGTGGTGCTCCCGGATCGCCCGGCGAAGTTCCGCGTCTGTCCGGTAATCCAGGGCGGAGGAAGCATCATCCAGAATCAGGATCTCCGGCTGGGCTGCCAGCGCGCGGGCAATCAGCAGGCGCTGCTTCTGGCCGCCGGAAAAGTTTGCGCCGCGGATGGCAGCTTTATGGTCATAGGTGTCCCCATAGGATTCCACGAAGCCCCGGACCATGGCGTCTTCCGATGCACGGATCAGGTTGTCTTCGATTACATCCCGGCCGAAGGTGATGTTTTCCCGGACGGTATCCGCAAAGATCACGTCATTCTGGAACACGACGCCGAATTTCCGGTGGAGTTCATCCCGCTCATAGCCGCGGACGTCCCTGCCGTCCACAAAGACATGGCCCTCCTGAGGATCATAAAACCGCATCAGCAGGTTGATAATGCTGGTTTTTCCGCTGCCGGTGGCGCCGATGATCCCAAGGCTTCCGCCTTTCCGGACCCGGAAGGAAATATCGCGCAGGCATTGCTGTCGTTCCTCTCCCAGGAACTGTCCGTGGCCTTCCCCCGGCACGTCCGCGTCATAATTGAAGGTCACATGGTCAAAGATCAGCGCTTCATCTCCCGGTGCTTCATGCAGCTGCGCCGCAGGCAGGGGCGTCAGTTCCTCCGGAAGATCGACGACTTCCCGGATCCGGTTGGCGGAGGCATTGGCTTTGGACATCATCATAAAGATCCTGTTCAGTCCCATCACACCCATCAGGATCATGTTGAAATAGGTCAGGAAAGCGAGAATCACACCAGGCGCCGTATGGCCCTCGTTTACCCGCTGTGCGCCAACCAGCACCACCAGCGTCAGGCCGACGTTCAGGAACAGTGTCACAATCGGTCCGGGAAGGCTCATGATCACGCTGGCCCGGACTTCCTGCCGCGTCATGCCTGCGTTGGCTTCGCTGTAGCGGTGTTCCTCATAAGGTTCCTTTCCCAGGGCTTTGACGACCCGGATCCCGGTGATGCTTTCCCGCATCAGGCGGACGAGCACGTCCATCTGTTTCTGGACTTTGTTGTACAGGGGAATTCCCTTCCAGGAAACAAAACAGACCAGTACGATCATAATCGGGGCCATGATGCAAAGAATGGATGCCAGGCCGGTGTCCATGGTCAGGGTGATGATGATACCGCCGATCAGCATGATCGGCGCACGGATGCCCATGGTCTGGATCATCCGGACAAAACTCTGGACATTATAGGTGTCGCTGGTCATCCGGGAGATCAGGGAAGGCAGGCCTACCTGATCCATCTGGCGGCCGGAAAGGTTCAGCGCTGTATGGAAGAGATCCCGGCGGAGGGCAAAAGTGCTGTTCCGGGCTACCCGGACGCTCATCCGGTTCGCGCAGACGTTCAGGATCCGTGTGACCAGGGTCAGCAGGAGCATGACACAGCCCCAGAAAACCACCGGCCAGGCGTCAGCTGCCGTGGGAATGACATGATCAAGCAGATGCTCCAGCACGTAGGGCATCAGCAGATCGGTTCCCGTGCCGAGCAGCTTGATCAGCATCACGGCCAGGATATACATCCGGTAGGGACGTATATATCTCAGGATCAGTTTCATGTGCGGGGATGTGCTCCTTTGAACAGCCGATTCTTTTCCTCTTTCGCGGCTTATTGTATCCTGCTTTCTTTCGTCATGCAAGGGATGAATGTCTGCCGGTGTTCACGTGATTGACGGGACGCATGTTCATATGATAAAATACAGGTTGAAATCTGAGGACGGAGGAAACGATGATGAAGCATATTAAGACTCTGAATACCCGTAATCTGTGTGAAAGCGCCAGGAAGGGCGGCTGCGGCGAATGCCAGACGTCCTGCCAGTCCGCCTGCAAGACCAGCTGCGGTATTGCGAATCAGCAGTGCGAGAACAAGAAGAGCGCGAAGTAATTAACAGGGTTATCACTTATGCCGCCGCATGGCGGCATTTTTCATGTTGAACCATGTTGGAGGGAATCAGATGATTCATCGCTATCACCTGGATGAATGGTATATCGTCATTGACACCTGCTCGGGCAGCGTGCACGTAGTGGATGAGATCGCCTATGAAATCATCGGCTGCTATGAGGAGAAAACCCGGGAGGAGATTGTTCCGGAAATGGCTGCCCGTTTCGGGGAAGACCCTGCGGAGATCGCGGAGTGCTATGACCAGATCACAGCCCTGAAAGAGCAGGGAACGCTTTTTGCGCCGGATGTGTTCGAACCGATGGCCGGGGAACTGAAAAAGAAAACGGCTGGCGTGGTGAAGGCGCTGTGCCTGCACGTGGCACATACCTGCAACCTGAACTGCGCCTACTGCTTTGCCAGCCAGGGCAAGTATCACGGCGACCGTGCCGTGATGTCCTTTGAAGTCGGAAAGCAGGCGCTGGATTTCCTGGTGGCCCATTCGGGCACCCGGCATAACCTGGAGGTTGACTTCTTCGGCGGCGAGCCCCTGATGAACTTCGATGTGGTGAAACAGCTGGTGGCGTATGCCCGGAGCATTGAAAAGGAAAAGAACAAGAATTTCCGGTTTACGCTGACCACCAACGGCATGCTGATCGATGATGATGTCATCGATTTTGCCAACCGGGAAATGAGCAATGTGGTGCTCAGCCTGGACGGCCGGAAGGAAATCCATGACCGCTGCCGGGTGGACTATGCCGGCAACGGCAGCTGGGACCGGATTGTGCCGAAGTTCCAGAAGCTTGTCAAAGCCCGGGAAGGAAAGAATTATTATATGCGCGGGACGTTTACCCACGCGAATCCGGATTTCCTCGAAGACATCAAAACCATGCTGGACCTGGGCTTCACGGAGCTGAGCATGGAGCCGGTGGTCTGCGCGGAGAATGATCCGGCGGCGCTGACGCAGGAGGACCTGCCGGTGGTGCTGAAGCAGTATGAGGATCTTGCCCGGCTGATGCTGGCCCGGAAACGGGAGGGCAGGCCTTTCACCTTCTATCATTACA
>JAEEGL015911056.1_pt1 | contig 14054 bp, 12 predicted proteins | sample 9134231 | NCBI WGS metagenome assembly JAEEGL01 (sample SAMN16246548, study PRJNA631951) | gut metagenome | biome: gut microbiome; feature: rumen; material: fiber-attached | host: Bos | place: Iran: Karaj | collected 2018-10
CCCGACATGGACGAGAACACGCGCGAATGGTTCCTCGACATGGTCCTCTCCGAAAGCGACCGCATGACCCGCATCGTCAGCGATCTGCTCACTCTTTCGCGGCTCGACAACAAGAGAACGAAGTGGAATGTCGAAACCTTTGATCTGAAGCAGTCCGTGCGTCATCTCTGCGAGGTCATGCGCCCCGATCTCGAGGCGCACCGCCACCGCGTGACCTTCGGCGCGGAGAAGAATCTGCCCGAGATCACCGCGGACCGCGGGCGGATCGAGCAGGTCGTCATCAACATTTTGTCCAACGCCATCAAATACACCCCCGACGGCGGAAAGATCGACATCACCCTTGCGGGGCGCGCGAAAAAGACCCTGATCCTCACGGTCCGTGACAACGGCATCGGCATCCCGAAGGAGGATCTCTCGCACCTGTTCGAGCGGTTCTACCGGGTTGAGAAATCGAGAACGCAGGACGCGGGCGGCACGGGCCTCGGGCTCGCCATCGCGAAGGAGATCGTCGAAGCGCACGGCGGCATCATAACGGTCGAGAGCGAGCTGTCCAAAGGCACCGCCGTCCGCATCGAGCTCCCCGTCAAGTGCAGGCTGGAGGGGGCGGAAAAGAACGAACAGACCGCCGAAGCGAAAGCGGAAAAGAACGAACCGTCCGCCGCCGAAGCGAAGGCGGCGGAGGGGGCTTTGTCCCTCCCCGAAGGGGACCCGGCGCAGGCGGGGAAATGACCGCCGCCGGCCGGGAGAGCGGTGCAAAAGGGCGCCGCCGGTCCGGCTGACGCACTTGAACGCATCCGTGTTTTTGGAGTCGAAACTCTGATTGCATGGCGCGGCAGGTTCCCTTCATACGCCCGGAAGAATCCATGTTTACGGAGAAGCCATGAGAGAGCGCGCGCGCAGAAAGAGAAAAACCGGCGAGATCGCCGCCATCATCGTCACGGCGGTTTTGTTCGTGCTGCTTCTCGTCCTCACGGTCCTTTTCCTGCTTGCCCAGCGCGAGCGCTCCTCCTCCGGGGACGATTTCAGTCTCGGCGAGATCACGGCGGACCGCACGGTCGACGCGACGGAGATCTCCCGCTGCCTCTTGCCCGAGACGATGTGCGTCACCCTCGGCGACGAAAGGCTCGGGCTGGTCGGCGCGGAAAACATCATGCGCGAGCTGTACGCGCTCGTCTCGCCCGCCGTCTCCGAGGCGTTCGCGTCCGGCGCGGCGCGGGAGGGGACGGAGGAGGAATGGCGGGGCTTCGCCGAGATGAAAAACTCGGTGTTCATCCGCTATCACGGCGAGCTTCCGGACGCGGTCATCGGCCTCTTCGCCGATCTGGAACGGGGCGTTTCCGCGCCCGCGCGGGAGGAGACCGGATACGTTTCCGAGCTCTTTCTCATCCCCTATGTGAACGGGGCGAACGTCGCCGAGGCGGCCGTCCGCGACAGGGAAGGGCATGTGCTCCTTTATTCCGTGACGATGCCGACGGAGATTCTGCGCGCGGAGGATCTGTCTAAATTCATCGGATCCTTCCGTTCCTCGTTCGCGGCGTTTTCCTTCCGCGTCGAGGGCGGCGCGCTCCAGCCCGTGTTCTCCGCGCCCATCGTCACGCGCGGCGTCATCATGACGCAGAACAACGCGGTGTTCGTGCGGGACAATCAGGCGGAGCTGAACCGTTTTCTGCGCGTCTTCGGCATGAACCCGGACAAGCTGCTCAGCACCCGCACCGAGGAGGATGGGGAGCTGACCTCGGTCGGCACCCACGGCGCGCTCACGGTCGGGGAGACGACGTTCTCCTATCAGTCCACGTCGGAGGGCGGCATCGGGCTGAAGGACCTCATCGGCTATCAGGACAACGTGGGGATCGCCGGGTATATCCGCGCGTGCCTCAGCCTGTGCGCGGACGTGCGCGCCCTGAACCGCTCCTACATCGGCGGCGACGCGGAGCTGACCCTCTGGTCGTTCCGCTCCGAGGCGGGGAAGGTCAGCCTTTCCTTCGTTTACACCTTTGACAACATCCGCATCTCCGACGTCCCCCGCGCGCTTGAGGTGACGTTTGAGAAAGGGCTTCTGATTTCCGCCCGCGTCTACACCGTGACGGTCGGAGTCAGCCGCATGAGCCGCGTTCAGGTGCCCGCCGAGGAGTGGTTCTTCCGGTGGCTCTCGGCGCGCGGGGGAGAGCGCACGGACCGCGTTTCCCTTGTTTACCGCGCGGACTTCCTATCCGACAACGTGCGCGCCGAGTGGGGCGCGCGCCGCGCGGCGGACGGCTGAGAGGGGGGACGGATTTGCAGCAGAAGAGGATCATCGTTTTTCTCGCCGTCGTGCTGGCGGCGGCGTGCGCCGTTCTCGGCATCCTGCTTCACGGCGCGCTCGCGGAGCGGGAATACCTGCCGCAGAGCGTCGTGGACAACGTCGTTTCGGTACTCGCGGAGTCGAACATCGAAATCGACCCGTCCTTGGTTTCGACGCGCCGCAGGAGTGCGGCGGTCTACGTCTTCGGCAGCGCGGACTACGACAACACCGTGGCGGCTCTGCTCGCGGACAGCCCGGTCAAGGACGTCTACGTCACGCCGGACGGCGCGATTTTCATCACGGAGAGCGGAGCGCGCGTGGAGTTCGGCGCGGACTTCTCGTTCCGCTACCGCGCGGACGGGGGCGTCGTGAGGCCCATCCCCTCCCCGGACCTGTCCAAACAGCCCGCCCGGCTTTCCGAGGAAGGCACGGCGACCGTTTCAAAGCTCGCGACGGAATTCATCGAGCGGGGCAGCCGGACGTTCGAGAGCGGGGGCAGCGTGAATGCGATCACCACCGTGGAATCGATCTGGACGCGGGACGGCGCGTATTACGCCCTCTGCGTCCGCTCCATCAACGGCGCGGAGGTCAACGCGAACCGCGTCGTCTGCGCCGTGCGCGACGGGGTCGTCACCGAAGCGTGGGGGAACTGGGTGTTTCTGACGCCGGCGGAATCCTATTCCGCACAACTCTACGATCTCGTCAATATACTGTTCCATATGAAAAAGGAAATCGGGCAGGCACAAGAGCCCGTTTCCGTCGAAGAGATTTCGCTCTGCTACTCCCTGTACTTTTACGGGGAAAAAGAGGATTTCTGTCTGATCCCCTGTTATCAAATCGTCACTTCCACGATGGGAAATTTCATTTTTAACGCTCTGGATGGTACAGTTTACACAAGAAAGTGACGTAGTTCGACAGGGATTTTATGATAGATCGCCGTCAAGTTTGAAATTTATGAAAATCCTTCCAAAAAGTCTTCCATTATTGGGTCCGACCTGATATAATATATAGGCTAACGTGCCGCCCCATCCCCTCGCCGCGGCGCGTCTGAGCGGCCGGCGGCGATACGCCGGGGGGCGGGCATGGTATAAAACGGCGGCGGAATCGGTCCGTGAGATCGGATCCCGCCGCGCACCTCTGTTCTATTGAGGCTGTTTCATGGACAAAATTGTCATTACCGGGGGAAATCCCCTGTTCGGGCAGGTGGAGATTTCGGGCTCGAAAAACGCGGCGCTGCCGATCATTTACGCGACGGTGCTCGTCAAAGGAAAATGCGTGCTCGAGAACATCCCGGATATTTCCGATATCAACTGCTCTTTTGAGATCCTGAGAGGGGTCGGCGCGAAGATCCGCATGCTCTCGCGCGGGACCTATGAGATCGACTGCACCGACGTCGTCTGCGGGCAGTCCGATTATGAGCTTGTCCGCCGCATCCGCGGCTCGTATTATCTGCTCGGCGCGGAGTTCGGGCGTTTCGGCAGAGCGCGCGTCGGCTTCCCCGGCGGGTGCAATTTCGGCGTGAGACCGATCGACCAGCACATCAAGGGCTTTGAGGCGCTGGGCGGACGGGTCACGACGGACGGCGGCTATGTGGAAATCGAATCGGACGGCGGCGCGGTCGGCTCGAACATCTTCTTCGACCTTTCCTCCGTCGGCGCTACGCTCAACGTCATGATCGCGGCGGCGACCGCGGAAGGCACGACCGTCATCGACAACGCGGCGAGAGAGCCCCACGTCGTCGACTGCGCGAACTTCCTCAACACCTGCGGCGCGCGCATCAGCGGCGCGGGCTCGGACGTCATCAAGATCAAGGGCGTTCCGGAGCTGCACGGCTGCACCTACGCCATCATCCCCGATATGATCGAAGCGGGCTCGTTCATGGTGGCGGCGGTCGCGACAAGGGGCTCGGTGAAGATCACGAACGTCATTCCAAAGCACCTTGAGTCCGTATCGGCGAAGCTGATCGAAACGGGCGCGACGGTGGAGGAATTCGACGACGCCGTGATGGTGACCGCTGGCAAAACGGTCAAGCGCACCTCGGTGAAGACCCTCCCCTATCCGGGCTTCCCGACCGACATGCACCCCCAGATGGCGGCGTTGCTCTGTACCGCCGAGGGCACGAGCTACATCAACGAAAGCATTTTCGAAAACCGGTTCCGCTACGTGGAAGAACTCAGGCGCATGGGCGCGCGGATCAAGGCCGACGGACGCGTTCTCGCCATCGAGGGCGGCACACCCCTGACCCCCGCTCCGGTGATCGCGACCGACCTGCGCGGCGGCGTCGCCGTGATGATCGCCGCTCTGACCATCCCCGGCGTGACCGAGATTTCGGAGATCCAGCTCATCGAACGCGGGTACGACAACATCTGCGGCAAACTGCGCGCACTCGGCGCGAACATCAAAAAGATCTCCGTTCCCGACGAGATCGTCCTGCCCCAGGCAAAATGAGGCGGGACGCCCGGGACCGCGCGTTTTCACGCGGGCACCGGAGGCCGGATGACGGAAGAACCGTATTCAATCGCAAAGCGAGGTAATAAAATTCATGGAAGTCACACTCGAAACCATTATTGGCGACATCATCGATCAGGACCCCGAGACGGAAGAAATCTTTCTTGACTGCGGGATGCACTGCGTTTCCTGCCCCGTATCCCGGATGGAGAACGTGGAAGAAGCGTGCATCGTTCACGGCGTCGACGCCGATGAGCTCGTGGAAAAGCTGAACGCGTATTTCAACGCGAAAAAACCTGAAAAGGAAGAAAACTGAGCGCGGGGAAAGGGCGGGCGTTTAGCCTGCTTTTTTCCGTTTTGCGCCGAAAGGAGCGGACATGAGCGTGCGGCTCGATCCCCGGCTGGAAGCGGCGGCGTCGTTCGTGCGCCGCGGCTCGGTCCTCGCGGACGTCGGCACCGATCACGCCTACCTTCCCGTTCATCTTCTGACGGAGGGCATCGCGCGTTTCGCGCTCGCCGCGGATGTGAACCGGGGACCTCTCGGGCGTGCGAAGGCGAACGCCAAAAAATACGGCGTCGCCGACCGGATGCGCTTCGCGCTCGCGGACGGACTCGTCGGCGCGGAGCCGGAGCGGGACGGCGTGACCGACATTGCGGTCTGCGGCATGGGCGGCGAGCTCATCGCGCGGATCGTCGGAGCGTCGGATTACACGAAAAAGCCGGGCGTGCGGCTGATTCTGCAGCCGATGTCCTCCCCGGCGGAGCTCAGGACCTTCCTCGCGGAAAACGGATACCGGATCCTCGACGAACGCCTCGCCGAGTCCGCGGGGAAAATCTACGCCTGCCTCCTCGCCGAATACGACGGGGAAGCGCGGGCATTCACCCCGGCGGAGCTTTTGCTCGGGCGGGCGAATATCGAAAAAATGGAACCCCTGTTTCCCGCCTTCGCGCGCGTCTGGCTCAACCGGCTCTCGGTTGAGATCGAAGGGCGGCGGCGCGGAGACCTCGATACCCGGGAAGCGGAGGCGCTGCGGGACGAGATCGGGCGGATCCTCGGATCGTGAAGCCGCTTCACTGTGAATGTGATGCTTTACCGTAAATGTGCCGCTTCGCCGACGGAGACCGCGCACCAGCGGCGGCCTTCTCCGCTTCGCGCACAATGGGTTTTCCCGGAAACGGAACGCAGGACTGTTAAAAAGGAATTATGACGGTTTTTGATTTTTATGCGGAGCTTGAAAAGCTCTATCCCCGCTCGCTTTCGTGCCCCTGGGACAACGACGGGCTGATGATCGCGGCGGACCTCTCGCGGGAAGTGAAGCGGGTCGCCGTAGCGCTGGACGCGACGGACGACCTTCTGCTCGCGGCGGGGCAGAACGGATTCGACACGGTGCTCGTTCACCATCCGACCCTGTTCCGCGGCGCGAAGACGGTCACGCCCGCGACCTACGCGGGACGGCGCGTGCTCGACGCGGTGCGCCTCGGTCTGAGCGTGATCTGTCTGCACACCCGGCTTGACGCGGGGGAGGGGGGCGTGAACGAATGCCTCTGCCGCACGCTCGGTTTCGAGCCGTCCGGCGTCTTCGGGGACGATGAAGCCCCGACCCTCGCCCGGTACGCCGACGTCCCGGCGATGAACGGGGAAGAGCTTGCGGCGCTCGTGAAAGAGAAGCTCGGCGTGCCGTTTGTGAAGGTGACCGGTCCGCTCGAGCGCAGCATCCGCCGGATCGGCTTCTGCGGCGGGGACGGCAAGGAACTCGTTCCCCTCGCGCTCGCCGCCGGCTGCGGCGCGTTCGTCACGGGCGACGCCGGGTACAATATGGCGCTCGACGCCGGGGAGGACGGGCTCGTCACGGTCGAAGCGGGGCATTATCACACCGAGTTCCCCGTGTGCGAGCGGCTTGCCGACCTTGCGCGCCGGATCGCCGGGGCGGAGGCGGTGATCCTTCCCTCGAGAAAATTCAGAATTCTTTGAGAGGCTTGACATGAAAAGGAATCTGACGGCATACGAAAAGAAAGCGTGGCAGCTCGTCGCCCTGTGCTTTATCGCGTACATGACGGTCTACATCGGGAAAAAGACCATATCTCCGTGCCTCAAGGCCATGATCAACGAGGGGATTGTCGACGAGGGGATCGGCGGGGTCATCGGAGGCTGCTTTCTCATCGTCTACGCCGTCGGGCAGCTCATCAACGGATGGCTCGGAGACCGTGTTCATCCCCGCTATATGATCACCGGCGGCCTGTTCCTTGCCGGCGCGATGAACATCCTCATGAGTCTCAATTCCTACGCGCCCCTCTTCATCGTGATCTGGGGCTTCTGCGGCTTCTTCTGCTCCATGCTCTGGCCGCCCATCGTCCGCGCGGTTTCCGAGTGGACGACGGAGAGCATCGCGAAGGACAGCGCAGCGGCGCTGAGCGTAACGATTCCCCTCGGACAGATCCTCTGCCTTGCCATCGTGGCTCTGATGCTCAGGATTTCGGGCTGGCGCGCGGCGTTCGCGGTCTGCGGCTCCATCCTGTGCGTGATGGCGGTGGTTTTGTACTTCCTGTTCGGAAAGCTGAAGGAGCACATGTCTGCCTCCGCACCGGCGCTTTCGGAAAGTGCCGAAAAGGACGGGAAGACGGAAAAAGAACATGCCGCCCCTGCGCTCTCCGCGCCGATTGCTGCGGTGTTCTGCGTGGGCATCGCGTTTTGCGCCGCGGGCATTTTGTCCAACGGCATGCTCAAGGACGGGCTCGATTACTGGATCCCGACCATCCTCGAAAACGAATTTTTCCACGACGCCTCGGTCGCGTCCTTCGTGACGACGATTTTGCCGATCGTCAACATCGTCGGCGTGTATGCGGCAAAATGGATCTATCAGAAGTATAAGCTCTCCGAGCTTGCCGTCTGCGCCGCGACCTTTGCCTTCAGCATCGTGACGCTCGGCGGCGCGCTTGTTCTTCTCTACACGACCTCCGGCGCTGTTGCCGGGATCTTCTTCACGGTCCTCGTCGCGATGACGACCGCGTCGATGCTCGGCGCGAATTCGATGCTGCTCACCTTCATTCCCCTGCATTTCGGGAAGATCGGGCGCGCGTCGTTCGTCTCCGGCATGCTGAACGCCTGCTCCTACGGAGCCGCCGCGCTGTCGACCATGGTCACCGGATTTCTTTCGCATCACTTCGGCTGGACGGGCGTGGTCCTGATGTTCTGGATCGCTGCCGCGTTCGGAGCCGTCGTGTGCTTTGTCGGACGCAACTCGCTGCAGAAGAAATACAGCGAGATGGAACAGCGGAGCGGAGAATCAAAATGACGCGAAAAAGAATGCTTTGCCTTCTGCTCGCCCTGCTGCTCCTCGGCGGGTGCAGACTGCGTTCCGCGGAGCCGGGAGCGGAGGAAACGGGAGGCGTGCCGACGGAAACGGCAGGGCGGCGGGAAGCCGCGGGAGAGACCGAAGAGCCCGCGCCGACCGGTGTTCAGACCGAAACGAAAGACCCCGCGGACCCCGGCGTGACCCCGCCCCAGCCGGATGATTCGTGGAGCGACCCCGCCGAAGAGAATGGGGCGCAGAACGGCGTCCGCTGGACGGTCGAGGACGGTGTGTACCGCTATGAATTCCCTAAGCGGGATGAAAGCGGGCGCGCGACGATCGACGAAATGTATTCCTTCCCCCAGACCCGGTTCAGCGATCAGCCGGACGACTGGTTCGGGGGCGGCGCGAAGTACGACGAGTCGACCGGGGAGGCCGTGATCGAATGGGAACGCGCCCCGGACGTGCTCGAGGCGATCGAAAAGTACCACGCGATCTACCGCGGCGACACCTCGCAGAAGGTCGTGTACCTCACCTTCGACACCGGGTATGAAAAGGAAAACGGGTATCTGCCCTCCATTCTCGATACCCTTCGCGAAAAAGCCGTCCCCGCGGCGTTTTTCGTCAACGGGCGCTTCATCGAAACCTCCCCCGACCTTCTTAAGCGGATGATCGACGAGGGGCACATCGTCGGCAATCACGCGAAGGATCACAAGATCCTTTCCACAGCGAGCGTCGAGACCTTCCTGAGCGAGCTGGACGGGCTCGACGCGCTTTACCGGCAGGCGGTCCCGGACGCGCCCCCGATGCTCTATTTCCGGCCCCCGTCCGGCAACTGCAACCCGTGGGTGCTGAAATTCGCCGAAAAGCTCGGCTACACGACCGTGCTTTATTCGTGGGCGTATTACGATTACGTGGACGAGGACCAGCCCACCTGGGACTACGCCATGGAAAAGGTGCGCACGCGGCTGCATCCCGGCTGCATCTTCATGCTGCACACCACGTCCTCGACCAGCGCGGCGATCCTCGGCTCGGTCATCGACTGGGTGAGGAGTCAGGGATACGAGTTTCTGCCCATCTGCGATATCCAAACCGGAAATCACGAATAAAAATACAACCCCCAAGGAGGTTCTCTTATGAAAATCGGCGCGCAGCTTTACACCCTCCGCGATTTCTGCAAAACCACCGAGGATTTTGCCGAGACGCTCAAAAAAGTCGCGGACATGGGCTACACCACCGTGCAGGTGTCCGGCACCTGCGCCTATGAGGCGGGCTGGCTCCGCGATCAGCTGAAAGCGAACGGCCTGACCTGCGAGATCACCCATTTCAGCTACGACCGCATCCTGAACGAGCCGGACGCCGTCATCGAAGAGCACAAGACCTTCGGCTGCTCCCACATAGGGATCGGCAGCATGCCGAACTGGACGAACGGCTACGCGGCGTTTGTCGCCGAGCCGAGGCTCAGAGCGGCGATCCAAAAGATCCGCTCGGCGGGCCTCATGTTCATGTACCACAACCACGCCTTCGAATACGAAACGAAGCTCGAGGACGGCCGCTGCCTCATGGAGCACCTCTCCGAGGACTTCTCCCCCGAGGAAATGGGCTTCACGCTCGACACGTATTGGGTAAAATACGGCGGAGCGGAGGTCATCCCGGAGATCGAACGGCTTTCGGGCCGCGTCCCGGTCGTGCATTTCAAGGATATGCTCGTCACGGAGGACGGGGAAAGACGGATGTCTTGGGTCGGCGGCGGCAATGCCCTTGACTTTGAGAAGATCATCCCGGCGTTTGAAAAGGCGGGAACGAAATTCGCCTACATCGAACAGGACAACTGCTACGGGGAAAGCCCCTTCGACTGCCTGAAAAAGAGCCGGGATTATCTCACCTCGCTCGGACTCGACTGAGGCGCGTGCGGCATGCGGTACTATCTGTTCATTTTCGCCGCCGTCGTGCTGCTTGCCCTGCAGTTTTCCACCAACAAAGCGTACGGTCAGAGGCGGGGCGACGGGGCGCGCGCGTCCCTCATCTTCCTCACGGTGACGAGCTATTTCTCCTCCGTTCTGACCTTTCTCGTGACGCTTTTTTTTGAGGGCGGCTTCCGCGTGACGTGGTTCTCCCTCCTCATGAGCGGCGTCATGGCGGCGCTCTCCTGCGCCTATACCGTGATCGGATTCAAGATCATGTCCATCGGGGACATGAGCGTCTTCATGATGTTCCTCATGCTCGGCGGAATGCTTCTGCCCTATCTGTTCGGGGTCTTCCTCCTCGACGAGGTGGTGTCCGTCTGGCGCGTGATCGGGGTGATCCTGCTCGCCGTCTCCATGGCGTTCCCGGTGCTTGCCCGCAGAAAGGGCGGGAAGACGGGAGTGCTCTTCGTCGTGCTGTGCCTGACGGTCTTTGTCCTCAACGGACTTGCGAGCGTGGTCACGAAGACCCATCAGGTCAATCTCTTCGATATGGATATCGTGAACCCGCCGTCCTATGCCTGCCTCGGCAATTTCATGAACGGCACGATCTCGCTCGTCTGCCTGCTCGTCCTGCGCCTGAAAAACATCGGGCACACTGGAACGGCAGACAATGACGCAGAGCCTCCCTGCGCGGACGGGAGTCCCGTTTCCGCGGAGAAAGCCGCTGCGGCGCGCGAACCGGCAAAGGCGCTGATCCATGCCGCGCCCGCCGCGATCTTCGTTCTGATGCTCGCGAACGCCATGTGCAACAGCGTATCCTATACGCTCCAGCTTGTGAGCGCGGTGAAGCTGCCCGCGTCGGTCATGTATCCCATGCTCACGGGCGGCACGGTGGTGCTGTCCGCCGTCGCGGGTTTTGTCCTCTTCCGCGAGAAGCCGGACCGGATCTCCCTCATGGGACTTCTGTTGTCCTTCGCCGCGACGTTTTTGTTTCTGTTCTGACGAAAAAGGGAGTTTCGGCTCCCTTTTTTCACAGCATACCGTAATTTGTTATAAAGCTCTTTGCCCGCGATGCGGAGCATCGTCAGCTTTCATTTTTGAAAAAAACGCGTACCCCCTTTTCCCATGAAAGGAGCAGCATATGCACGAAACCATTTCCCTCGACGGCACCTGGCGCGGCGCCTGCGGCTTCGTCGATCCGTCGGACTTTTCTACCTTCGACGACTGCCTTCGCGCCGGGATGACCGAGATCCCCGCGCGCGTGCCCGGGGCGCTCGAAACCGACCTCGAGGCAGCGGGCATTCTGCCCGAGCTGTATTTCGGAGAAAACATCCTCGCCGTTCAGGATTATGAAACCGCGGCGTACTGCGTCTCGCGCTCCTTCCGCTATGAGAGGCGCGCGGGCTTTTGCGATACCCTCGTGTTCGAGGGGCTGGATTGCTTCGCGTCGGTTTTCATCGACGGCAGGCGCGTCGGCGATTTTGACAATATGCTCGTCCCGCACCGCGTCCCGCTCACGGACCTTCAAGACGGGGAGCACGAGCTTTTCGTTTCCTTCCGACCCGCCGTGACGGAAGCGCGGAAATACGAGATCGCCCCCTCCCTGTTCGCGCAGCCCTACGGCTACGACGCGCTCCATGTCCTCAAGGCGCCCCACATGTACGGCTGGGACATCATGCCCCGCGCCGTCTCCTGCGGCATCTGGCGGCACGTGAGCATCGAGCGCGTTCCCGTATATCACGTGAAGGATATCTTTGCCGAGACGCTTTCCGTCTCACAGGATGGGCGGCGCGCGCGGGTCCGGCTCGTGTGGAACACGGAGCTTGGCACGGCGGACGCACGGCACCTCACCCTGCACATCGAAGGCCGGTGCGGGGATTCCGTCTTCCGCCTCGAAACGGCCCTGCGGCATTCGGGCGGCATGGAGACGCTCGAGGTGACCGACCCCATGCTCTGGCATCCGCGCGGGGCGGGGGATCCGAACCTCTATCAGCTCACAGCAGAGCTTTTCCTTGACGGGGCGCTCGTCGATACCTATGAGACCCGCGTCGGCATCCGCACCGTGAAGCTCGAGCGCACGTCCGTGACGGACGAGGCGGGGAAAGGCGAATTCCGCTTCCTCATCAACAACCGCCCCGTGTTCGTTCTCGGCACGAACTGGGTCCCCGTCGACGCGTTCCACTGGCGGGACGAGGAAAGGCTGCCCGCGATTCTGCCCATGCTCGAGGATCTCGGATGCAATATGGTCCGCTGCTGGGGCGGCAATGTGTACGAAAACGATTTCTTCTACGACTGGTGCGACGCGCACGGCGTCATGATCTGGCAGGATTTCGCCATGGCGTGCGCCGTCTATCCGCAGGATGAGGACGGGGATTTCGCGCGCGCCCTGCGGGAAGAGGTCCGCGCCGTCGTCCGCCGCCTCCGCAATCACCCCGCGCTCGTGCTCTGGGCGGGGGACAACGAATGCGACTGCGCCTATCTCTGGAGCGGCACGGGAGAGGACCCGAACGGCAATCTTCCCACGCGGAAGATCATCCCGGAGGTTTTAAAGTCCCTCGACCGATCCCGCCCCTACCTGCCGTCCTCCCCCTACATCGACGAAGAGGCGTTTTGCACCGGCAAACCGACGGCGGAGGACCACCTCTGGGGTCCGCGCGACTACTTCAAGGGAGCGTATTATAAGAATTCCGTCTGTCACTTCGCGTCCGAAACGGGATATCATGGCTGTCCGTCCCCCGCGTCCCTCGCGAAGTTCATCGACGCGGATCATCTCTGGCCCCCGCTCGGCGACCGGCAGTGGCTCGTCCACGCCGCGACCATGGACGGGCGGGAGGATTCCCCCTACGGCTACCGCATCCGGCTGATGTGGGATCAGGTCGAGACCCTGTTCGGCAAGGGCACGGAGGCGACGGAGAACCTCGAAAACTTCGCCCTCGCCTCGCAGATCTCTCAGGCGGAGGCGATGAAATACTTCATCGAACGCTTCCGTCTCTCGAAATGGCGGCGCACCGGCATCATCTGGTGGAACCTCATCGACGGCTGGCCGCAGATCTCCGACGCGGTCACGGATTATTACCTTGTAAAAAAGCTCGCGTATTTCTACATCCGGCGCTCGCAGAAGCCCCTGTGCCTGATGTTCGACGAGCCCCGGGACGGGAGGCTCGCTCTGTATGCCGTGAACGACGAACCCCGGGAGAGGGCGTTCGCCTACACGGTCGAGGACGACGCGGGACAGATCCTTTTGTCCGGGAGCGAGCGCATCGCCGCGGACAGCAGCCGCCCCATCGCCTCCATGCCCGCGGGAGAAGAAAAACGGTTCTTCCTCATTCGGTGGAAGGAGGAAGAAACCGGGGAAGAGGGACTGAACCATTATTTCTCACACTGCGTCGAAATCGATTTCGCATACTATAAACACCTGCTCGCGATCCTTGAAGCGGACCGATAAAAAATACCTGCCGCCTTCCCCGATCCATGGGGAGAGCGGCAGGTCTTTCTCGCTGCGGATGCGCGTCAATCGGCTTTTTCATCCGCCGAGAAGCGCATGACATGGTTCTTGATGGCGTAAAACGATTCGTCGCTGATGCAGTGCTCGATGCGGCACGCGTCGTCCTCTGCGACGCCCGGATCGACTCCGAGATAGATGAGACCCTTTGTCAGAGTCTTGTGGCGGTCGTAAATCTTTTTTGCGATTTCGTACCCTGCGTCGGTCAGGTGGAGTCCCCCGTCCTTGTCCACGGTGAGATATCCGCCGTCCTTCAGAAGCCCGACCGCGCGGCTGACGCTCGGCTTGGAGTAATTTCGGTATTCGCTCACATCCACGGAGCGGACGAAGCTGCTTTTCTGCGACAGAATATAAATCGTTTCCAGATACATTTCTCCGGATTCCTGCAGTGCCAAAGCTTCCACCTCCTTCGGGATTCAGCGGTTACAATCAGATTATACTCCGCAATTTTGAACAAATCAAGCGCGTGCTGTGAACTCTGCGCTTATTTCCCGGGCACGAGGACTTCCTTGCCGCCCATGTAGGGACGGAGCGCGGCGGGGATCTTCACGCTGCCGTCCGCCTGCAGATTGTTCTCGAGGAACGCGATCAGCATGCGCGGCGGGGCGACGACGGTGTTGTTCAGC
>JAEEGL016471698.1_pt1 | contig 14054 bp, 10 predicted proteins | sample 9134231 | NCBI WGS metagenome assembly JAEEGL01 (sample SAMN16246548, study PRJNA631951) | gut metagenome | biome: gut microbiome; feature: rumen; material: fiber-attached | host: Bos | place: Iran: Karaj | collected 2018-10
CCCCAGCCGCTTTGCGGCTGTCCCTGACCTCACCCCCTTGTCAGGCTAACGCCTGACATTCCCCCTCTCCAGAAATGGCGAGGGGGAAATTAATGTGGCGAGGGAAGGGAAATAATTTCCCCGGCTGTACACTGTCGCCCTTTCAGGGCTTTCATCTCAAGCATCCATCTACTTTTTTGAAAGTACGATACTGTTAAGCATTTTTAGAATGCAACAGCCTTGCCCCTTCCCCCGTTGGGGCAGAGTGGAGCGGTTTTGTGCAAACTCGAAAGCGAGAAATGACAATTGCTCAGAATTTTTCTAATATATTTTGAAGCGCATTGATATAATATATCTGCCCGGGCGTATCGCAGATAGCCCGGGCCGCAAGGCGTATTCGTGCGCAGCACGAATAGCCGGCGCATATAAAAATAAGGCTCTGTTTAACGATCGCGGATCTGAAAATGCAAAGTCGTTTGCTTCACGGCTTTTAGCTTATAGCTTATGGTGCCCCTCAGACAACAACAAGCTATAAGCCACAAGCTATAACCCCTGTACTTCCCGACATCGGGGGCGAAAGCTATATCCATACTGGTTAAACATAGCCAAAAATATACTTTGTTTAACCAGTGGGGATATAGCGTCCCCCGATGCGTGTGAGATACTGGCAGAGAGTGCCGAGCATCGAGCGTCGAGTTGACCCGTGATCACTCGTGACTCATTGCTCGTTGCTCCCGGCCATAAGCAAGCAACAGCGTATTTCCATATTCACGATGGCAATACGGAGCCTGAAATATACAAAAAAATACTATTTCTTTCCATCCATTCGTGTGCGCAGCAGATTGATGCGGTCGCGCAGGTCGGCAGCGCGTTCGAAGTCGAGATTTTTAGCGGCTTCTTTCATCTCGGCAGTGAGTGCCTCGATGCGTTTGGGGATGTCGGCTGTTTTTGTATTGTTATCGGCCTGTTTTCCCTCATCCGGCTTGTAATCGGGGATGTGCTTTTCGAGGTCCTGGACTTCTTTGACGATCGTTTTTGGGGTGATGTGATGGGCTTTGTTGAAGGCTTCCTGATGCGAACGGCGCTGGCGAGTGTCGTTGATGGCATCGCGCAGTGAGTCGGTGAGGTGATCGGCGTAGAGGATGACGCGGCCCTGAGCGTTTCGTGCGGCGCGGCCGATGGTCTGTATGAGTGAGCGTTTGGATCGCAGAAATCCTTCTTTATCGGCGTCTAGGATGCAGACCAGGGCGACTTCGGGCAGATCGAGGCCTTCGCGCAGCAGGTTGATGCCGACGAGCACATCGAACTGTCCGAGGCGTAGATCGCGCAGTAATGCGGCGCGTTCGAGGGTATCGATATCGGAGTGCAGGTATCGGGCGTGTACGCCGGCTTCGTTGAGGTATTCGGTGAGATCTTCGGCCATTTTCTTGGTGAGCGTGGTGACGAGTACGCGGTCGCCGCGATCGACGACGGGCTTGATTTCGGCGACGGCGTCATCGACCTGGCCTACGGCGGGATGGACATCGAGGATGGGATCGAGCAGGCCGGTGGGGCGGATGATTTGTTCGATGATTTCGCCTTCGGATTGTTCGATTTCGTAGTCACCGGGGGTGGCTGAGACGTAGATGACCTGGTGCACGAGGAATTCGAATTCGTCGAAATTGAGCGGGCGGTTGTCGAGAGCCGAGGGGAGGCGGAAACCGTATTCGACGAGGGTCTGTTTGCGGGCGCGATCGCCGCGGAACATGCCGCCGATTTGGGGTACGGCGACGTGGCTTTCGTCGATGACGACGAGGAAATCGTCGGGAAAATAGTTGATGAGGCAGGGCGGCGCTTCGCCGGGGGCGCGACCTGTGAGGTGGCGCGAGTAATTTTCGATGCCCGAGCAATAGCCGAGCGCAGCGATGTTGGCGATATCCTCGTTTGTGCGCTCTTCGATGCGCTGGCACTCGACGAGTTTGTTGGCCTGGCGGAAGAAATCGATGCGTTCCTGGAGTTCGGCTTTGATCGACATCAGGGCTTTTTGGCGCATTTCGTCGGTGACGACGTAGTGGCTTGCGGGGAAAATCGTGAGCTTATCGACATCGGCATAGACGCAGCCGCGCAGCGGGTCGATTTCCTGGATGCTTTCGACATCGTCGCCGAAAAACGTGATGCGGAAGGCGCGTTCGCTTTCGTAGGCTGGGAACACCTCAACGACGTCGCCGCGCACCCGGAACGTCGCCCGTTCGAGTTCGTACTGGTTGCGCGAATACTGGATGCGCGTGAGTTTGCGCAGATAGGCGTCGCGCGGGATGATGTCGCCGACGGCAATATCGACGCGCATTTTGAGGTATGAATCGGCTGTGCCCAGACCGTAGATACACGAGACGCTGGCGACGATAATGACGTCGTTTCGCGTGAGCAGGCTGTGGGTGGCCGAAAGGCGCATCCGCTCGATATCGTCGTTGATTTGCGCGTCTTTTTCGATGAACAGGCCTGATGCGGGGATATAGGCTTCGGGCTGATAATAGTCGTAGTAAGAGACGAAATATTCGACGGCGTTATCGGGAAACAGCGATTTGAACTCGGTAAAGATTTGTCCGGCCAGGGTTTTGTTGGGTTCGATGATGAGCGTTGGCCGCTGGACGCGTTCGATGACCGATGCGATCGTGAAAGTCTTGCCGCTTCCGGTGATGCCCAGCAGAGTTTGTGCACGCTGGCCGCTTTCAAGACCCTGAACGAGTTTTTCGATGGCCTCGGGCTGGTCGCCGCAGGCCGAGAAATCGGACTGTATTTTGAATTTCATAGTTTTTCATGACGGCTATCGCCGTAAGCACATATTTAGTGCGGCTACGCGCCGCAGGCCGAGAAATCGGACTGTATTTTGAATTTCATAGTTTTTCATGACGGCTATCGCCGTAAGCACATATTTAGTGCGGCTACGCGCCGCAGGCGGGTAGGGGACGTGCCACCGCGCACGCCCCCTACCGACCCCCGCGCGTCTGGGGGCGCTGCCCCCCGCCCCCCGGTTTCATTTTTACACATTCTTTGGTGCGACGCTAAAACGCCATCCATGGCGTTGTACCGTCGCCCCGCCGACGTCGTGTCGGCGGGGAATATCATAGCCTGCCACGACGGCCTGCGGCCGTATGTTTTGGCTTTGGCGGATACACATATCACTGATTAAGTTCAGCATAGGGATGAATGGTAACCCAAATTATCTATTTCTCAGCCTTCCGATAGACGAGCACGGTTTCATGCGCTTCGCTCTTGTTTGTATCGCGCACATAGAGCCGGATTGAGTTGAGTCCGGGCTGCAGCGGCACGGTCGCCTTGAGCGATTTGTCGTCTTTGGAAAGCGGCGAGTATGCGACTTTTTCGAATTGATAGGTGTGATCGACTTCGGAGGCGGCATAGATGTAATAATCCATCAGCGGTGCCCACGATTCGAGCGCAGCTTCGAGTTCGATCGATGAACCCTCGGTATAATGCGGCATCTGTTTGAGCGTGATGCGCGGAATCGTCGAAATGGTCTGGATTTCGATGGGCACCTGGGGCGCATTGCTGTCGGCGTCTTTGAGTGCTGTCGTCGCGATCCAGCCGGTGAGCTGTTCGCCTGCGTGGATATGCGTATAATCGCCGACAACGGCATCGGTTTTGACGATGGCATTGGGCGGAACCGACATCAGGGAATTGGATTTGTCGGTCGGAGAAACATAGAGTTTCGTCGATTCGGTGACCTGTTTTGCGCCATCGATGTGTTGTACGCTGGTATTGCTCAAATCGGTGGATTTGCTCGTTTTGAATGCAATACGCTCGACCAGGCTGTGTGTGCTGGCCTTATCATAGACATGCAGCTCCATCTGGACGTCGTTTTGCCCGACTTCGGTCGTTTCGAAAACGAAATCGCGATAGATTCTGTCGCCGGTTTTGAGCGGTTCGGTTTCGGATCGCGCATCCACCAGCTTGATTTCCTTTGATTTGTTCTTGATGAAGATCAACGGTTTTTCGGCTGTTCCGACGCCGTCGTTGCTCACCCAGACGCGCATGGTAACTTTTTCAGAATCATCCAGCAGGCTGTTGCCAGGCTTCTGGGTCTGACCATCTTCATCCAGAATGGCGTAATGAATGGTGAATGCAGGCTGCGGAATCGCAGTCGTCTTCAGGAACATATTTTCCGATTGTATTTCTTTTTCGGGAATCGGGGATCCGTCGTCTGCATAGAGCTTTAGCGTGAAATTATCGACCCGGGAGGACTGCGCATGATTCGTCTTGATTTTGAGATCGCGGGATACCGTCTGTCCGGGATCGATCTTACCAAAGATGAATTCCTTGTCGTTGGCGCGACCAAAGGTCGACTCACTGCGGCCAACGATGCGGTAGACGGGATCTGCGCCATTATTGGTGACTTTTGCCGTAATCGTGTAGCTGTCTCCTGCAGTTACGCCGTTATCGGGTTTATCGGTCGACAATGACATGGACAGATTCATGGTTTGTGGCTGATTGCCAGAAGTCCAGTCAATTCCTAGTTTTCCGAGCTGTTCACTCAGGGCTTTGTCTTCCTCGGCCTGCAGGACGCTCGCGCCCTCCGTAAATTGCTGAATCATGTTGAGGCGGTCGTGCGCATCGCCAATCTTTTTCAGTATTTCGGAGGCCAGCCGCACCTGCGGATCATCTTTGGGCTGGTTGGATTTGGGCTTATTTTTGATGAGTTTGTCGATATCTTCGAGCGTGATCACCGAATCGTCGTCCATATCATCATCAGATATGGCATAGCGCTGCGACAGATAACGCAGCGCATAGCTCGATTTCTGATCGCGGGTGGCATTCTGGTTGTCGAGATGGCTGCCCAGTGTTTCTTCTCGCCGTACCCATGGCTTTGGGTATAAATCGATGCTGTCGGCGGAAGCGAGCATTGGTACCAACCGGATATCGGGAACGACGCCGACCGATTGGATGGAGCGGTTTCCGGGCGTGAGATACTGGCCGATGGTCATTTTTAGTGCCGATTTATCGGGCAGTTCGTAAAGCACCTGAACGCTGCCTTTTCCGAAACTCGTATCACCGACGATGAGCGCGCGGTCGTTGTTTTTGAGCGCACCGGCGACGATTTCAGATGCCGATGCCGACGACGAATCCATCAGCACGATAATCGGATAGCTGGGCTGCGTATTTTTCTTCGAGGCTGTACGCGGCTTTTGCAATACATCATTGACGCCGACGGTCGTGACAATCGTTCCTGATTCGAGGAAATTATCGGCGATCATCACGGCCTGATCGAGCAAACCGCCGGGATTACCGCGCAAATCGAGGATCAGTCCATTGATGCCGCCCATCTTTTTGCCCAAATCGTCCAGCGCTTTGAGCATATCGCGCTGCGAATTGCCCTGGAAACTCTTGAGCTTGATGTATGCGATCTTATCCTTGAGTGGTGCGGATTCGAGGCTAGGAATGTTGATTTCGGCGCGTACGACATCGATCGGCCGCGGTTCTTTCCACCCCTTTCTCAATACGGTCAAATGAACGGTTGTTTCTGGTTCGCCCTTGAGCAAATCGACGGCCTCGGAAATGTTCATATTCAGCGTTGGTGTGCCGTCAATCGTAATAATCTGGTCACCTTCCTGCATCCCGGCCCTTTTGGCCGGCACGTCGCCTTCAATCGGTTCGACGACGATGAGCACGCCGTCAATCATGCGCACGACGATGCCCAGACCACCGAATTTTCCCCGATTTCCCTCGAGCATGCTCTGATACACTTCGGGGGACAGAATCACGCTGTGCGGATCAAGCGCCTCGAGCATCCCGTTAATCGCGTCGTATTCGAGTTCGCGCGGATTCGCATCCTTGGGCAGATAATCCTGAATAAACGCCAGAATACTGCGCATTCTCAGGCTCATTTCCCACAGGTTGTTCATCTTTTCGAGGGAAAAAGTGCGCGTCTGTCCGCCAATCGTCGCCGTCACTTTCGTCGGCTTTTCCTTCACTTTTTTGTCGAAGACGAGCAGCAGTTCCGGCAAATTCTTCTGCAGATTGTCCAGACTCGACGCAATCATTAAATAGGGATCGAGCCGCGTGTCGTCGACATAACTCTGCTGCAGCTGCAACAGCACGCGATTAAACACCTGCAGCGCTGCCAGCTCGTGGTATACGTCATTCTTCGGTTGCGCCATCAGCTCGGCACCACGCCACTCAAACTCATAACGTCCGCCGCGTTCGACAATCGACATGCTCAGACAGGCCGCCATCAGCGCTCCCGTCACGCCCCAGTATGCAATGCGTTTCTTGTTCAACGTCATCCTCCCTCATCAGGTCACCCGACCTCTTCATATAATGTAATCGAATCGTAAAACATTTCAATCAAAACGATGTATATTGGGGGCATGGCTATCGGCTGCGCCGATACGCCATGCGGCGCGGCCTATGCGCGTTGCGCATACGGCTCGCTGTTTTTGCGGGCGGCCACACGGGGCCGCCCCTCCCGGGGTTACGCTGCGCTCACCCCAGGCTGTGATATTGCACGCTTTCAGCGTGCTGGCGGTTGCGCCACGTCGTGGCGCGCCTGATTATATGGGGTGCTCGCACGGAGCCGCTCGCCAATGAATGGAACCAAATGATGAACGCCAACATTATAGAAATCGTTGAAATTCTTAAAAACCGGCACGAAACCATATCATTTGCAGAAAGCTGCACGGGTGGTGGGCTCACCCATGCATTTGCGCAGGTTCCGGGCGTTTCGAGTATTCTGCGCGGCGGTATTGTGGCTTATCATCCCGAGGTTAAAATCGGTCAGTTGCATGTATTGCCCGAAATTATCGAGCATCACGGCATTGTGAGCCGCGAAACCGCGATCGCAATGGCCGCCGGTGTCGCGCAAGCGCTTGCGGCAGACTGGTCTGCCGCAACGACCGGCTACGCCGGTCCCACCGGCGGCGATAACCGCTATGGCGTGGGTACGGTCTGTTATGCCATTATGTGCCCAAAACACGCGGTCTTTCAGACCGGTTGCCTCCATTTGAATGGTTCTCGCGAACAAATCATGATGCAGGCGGTAGATGAAGTGGTGCGGCAAATCGGGATGGTCGTCTACGCATGAGGATTTTGGGGAAGTGGATGTCCGGTCAATTGGGAAAAGAACGACAGGATTACCGCATTTTTGGCATGATTTTGTTCAAGCCCGCTAAGGAAGGTCTGAACAATTACAGGATTCAATTAATCATTCCCTTATTTATCGCGGGCGAGACGCCCACGTCCCCAGCAAAGTCGCCTACGGCTCCAACCGGGGGCTATTGATATAGAACGCCTAGCGGCGTTCATTATCCTTTTTAAATGCGGTAGCCCTGGAAAAGATCGACAGGGTTGTGTTGTCGATGGCTATTGAATGCAGCCTAAACGAGGCTTTTGATGGGCTGGGTGATGTGCAGAAACAACGTACTGCACTTTAATGACTTTTTTTCTTGACTTTTGGTGGGATAAGCGGCTAGTTTGCGCCGTCTTTTCGGCGTGCTAAAATTGGCATGCCGGGTTCATTTGCCTGCGGGTAAGCAGGCGTTTTCCGTTTTCAGTATTGAGGTTTGAAAATGTACGCTGTGATACGCACAGGTGGTAAGCAGTATCGCGTCAACCAGGATGATATTCTTCGCGTTGAGTCTCTGGATGCAGAGGTCGGTTCTGCCGTTAAATTTGATGTCCTCGCCATTGGTGAGGGTGAGTCCCTTCGCATTGGTCAGCCGACGGTTGCCGATGCCAATGTTACCGGCACCGTGATTCGTCACGCACGTGCCCGCAAAGTTACTGTCTACAAATTCCGTCCGAAAAACTATTCCCGTAAACGCGGTCATCGTCAGGCTTATACAGAAGTTCGTATTTCGATTGCCTAGTCGATCCAATTATTGAGGAGATCAGAAAATGGCTCATAAGAAAGGTCAGGGTTCAAGCCGTAATGGTCGCGACAGCAATCCGCAGTTTCGCGGCGTAAAGCTTTATGGTGGTCAGGCATGTCGTGCCGGCAACATCATCGTTCGTCAGCGTGGTACACAGATCCATCCGGGCACCAATGTTGGTGTTGGCAAGGATTGGACACTGTTTGCATTGACCGATGGCGTTGTGAATTTCGAGACCTACGGTCGTGGTCGTAAACGCGTGAGCGTTCTTCCGCTCGAAGGTTAATCCTTTTTAGGTCTTTGGCATCCGGATTTCATCCGGGGGCATCTTAGAACACAAAAGGCATCGCGCCAATTTCGCGATACTTTTTGTGTTTTTTTTTGACTTCGTACGGCGACTTTGAGGGCTTATCAGTCTTTGGCAGTTAGGGCGTCTGTCCGGGCGTGCCAGCGGCACACCCGGTTATGCATACAGATGTGACGCCTTCCAGGCGTGTCAAATTATTGTCGGGCCTTGAAGTACCGTATGCATTTGTGCTTTATCAGCATGCTGGCCGTAGAGAGTTTTTGTGAGCTTTGTACGGCGACTTTGAGGGCTTATCAGTCTTTGGCAGTTAGAGCGTCTGTCCGGGCGTGCCTGCGGCACACCCGGTTATGCATACAGATGTGACGCCTTCCAGGCGTGTCAAATTATTGTCGGGCCTTGTACGGCGACTTCGAGGGCTTATCAGTGAAATTTGTTGATGAAATAAAAGTCCAGGCGACAGCCGGCAAAGGCGGCGACGGCGCGGCGACATTCAGGCGCGAGATGTATGTGCCGCTGGGCGGCCCAAATGGCGGCGATGGTGGGCGCGGCGGCAACGTCATTCTGAAGGGTGACGAAGGGTTCAATACCCTGAGCCATCTGCGGTATCGCCGATTTCTGCGCGCCAAAAATGGCGTTCCGGGCTCGAAGAACAACATGCACGGCAAAAATGGCGAGGATATCATCGTCAAAGTGCCTGTTGGAACGCTAATTTTTGATGATGTGACCGGAGAAAATATCGGGGATATCACCGAAAATGGCCAGGAAATCATCGTATGCAAGGGCGGCCGTGGCGGCCGTGGAAATCCGCATTTCGCGACGGCGACGAACCGCACGCCGCATACAGCTGAACGCGGTCGAAGTGGCGAGGACAAGACACTGCGCCTCGAACTGAAGCTGCTCGCCGACATCGGTTTGCTCGGGTTCCCGAGTGTTGGCAAATCGACGTTTATTTCGACGATTTCCAATGCACGCCCCAAAATTGCGGATTATCCGTTTACGACGCTTGTGCCGAATCTGGGCGTTGTGACGGTGCACGAAGAAACGAGCTTTGTGGTCGCCGATGTGCCGGGGCTTATCGTTGGTGCAAGCGAAGGTAAAGGGCTTGGTCAGGACTTTTTGAAGCATCTGGAACGCACACGCGTACTCGTGCATCTGATCGAAGTCACATGCCAGCTGGAAGGCGCCGAAACTGAGCGCGATCCGATTGAGGACTTCAAAAAGCTGAATCGGGAGCTTGCGGCGTTTAGCGAGGAACTGGCGCAGAAGACGCAGATCGTCGTGCTGAACAAGTGCGATGAGCCCTGGGTTGAAGCCGAAAAAGACCGTCTGCGCAGTGAATTCGAAGCGATGGGTTACGAATTCCATGCCATTAGCTGCCAGACGCACGAAGGGCTTGATGCACTGCTGAATTCGATGGCTGCGCACTGTGAACGCAGGTGATCCGACGTGGGGGTAGCGGCGTATTGGTGCGGCGCTATCTCGCTGTCGCTCGATACGCGCTCGCGCGCCGGCTATTCCGCTGTCGCTCCATACGCCGCGCCAATAGACGCGTAGGGGGCGGCTGCCCCCACATATCGAAAATAAATCACTTTGTGAGCGTCGAGAGCTCGGGGATGAAGAGCCGGAATGTGCCTGTATTGTCTGATTCTGTGACGTTAAGCCGTTTTGCGGTGCCGTTTTGCAGTACATAGACTTCGGTGCGAACATCGGGTGCTGGTTCGCCGTCGTCAGTCAGGCAGGTGCCGTAAACGAGTTCTCCGCGTTTGAGACTGAAGTTGAGTGTTTTTGGGTCGCTGCCGTCAACCAGAGTAGTGATTGGGGGGAGGCCGTTGGCGCGAGGTGCATTAATTGAAACCTGGTATTTTTTTGCGTCGAGGGCGACTTCGAAAGTGCCGTCAATTGCTGAGAAAACTTCGATGTCGCTGCCGATGTGATCGGTTGGTGTGAACACGATGTGGGCATTATCGACGGGTGTGTGTGTGGATTCGTTGAAAACAGTGCCTGCGAAGGCTGTTTTGTTATCGATGTTGATGACGAGTTCATCGGTGGCGAAGGGGCACTGCGTCTGAATGGATTGGGAGGCGAGTGGGCTGTCTGACGGGTAGACAACGCGTATGGTACACTCAGAGGGTTCGATTTCCTGTGGCATATCGAGAATAAAATAGCCGTCGTTTGATGTTTCTTCGTGCGATCTGGATGTCCAGGTGAGGTTATTGTTGCGTGAAGAACCAGTGATGGTGACTTTGGCACCCGCAGGACCGACCGCAGCATTGCACATCACGCGGCCGCGAATTTCGGCCGAGCTGAACGTTTGAATGTCCAGCGACACCACGTCTCCGTATACGACATGGTTGTCGTCTTCTTCCTGAGTGAATGGATCCATCACGAAATCCTGCAGCACCTGGTTGATCGTGAGGGTGGGGGTGACATTCTGGGTCGTGCGAATCTGGTAATTTCTGGGGCCATACAGAGATTGTGGGGGTAGCCAGACAGGAAGCGGATTGCGGGTTGAATCCGAATTCAGCGTGTAATGGGCGGAAGAAGCTGGGGAATCCTGATCTTTGATCGTCAATGAGATGTCGGATGTTGATGCATTCATATTGGGCGTCGACAAGCGACAAATGAGATCGACATTGCCAGCTGGCAGCATATTGTCGGTTTCGTCTTCTTTTGAGAGATCAAATACGACTTCGGATGTATCGGAATCGATTTGGACATATTCGAAATACATCGTCGGCAGCTCGGCAGTGATATCCGCAGGAAATACAGTAATATTGTAAGTACCGGGAATCATCTGGACGGGGAGCTCATTTTTGCCGTTTACCGAAAGTAGGCCTTTTTGTTCGGCGTCGATGCCGGTCCAGGTGTTTGATGGTGTAATGCTCAGATTGCCATCGATCCAGGCGTCGCGGTATTTGACATAGAACTTGACAGACTGCAATTTGGGCATGGTGAAGGCACCAACGGAGTCACCCGGATTAAGCTGGTGATATGAAATCACAGGGACATCCCGGGCTTGCGGAAAACTCATGCGGATGGCTACATCGATGATTTCGTTGGAGAAGATCACACACCTATCTGCAACGCATATTTCACCTTCCATACAGCCATTATCGCTTCCGCATGCGACATCGGCTCCGACTTCTGACAGCTCATAAGAAGGGATCTCGGGAATATCACTGCATCCGGTAATAAACAGGATTCCCAGTATATGTGGCAGCCTGGCCAGTTTCATTCGAATCATTCCTCCTGCGTCCAACCACTTCGGTTACGCAACGTCTAATGTAGTTGCAATTCAAATGAAAATCAAAAAACTATCATTATTTTTGTATGGCCCTGGTGATTTTTCTGCGAACGCCCATCCATTGCGGTTCGGGGGTGAGACGTGTGACGGATTTGTATATCGTGACATCTGCGGCCATGACGTGCTCAAATGCGATGATACTCTCGCCAATGACTTGTGCCAGACGTTCGATGAGATGGAATTTTTGACGCGTGGCGATTTTTAGTACGGTTTCGACGATTTTTTCGTAATTGAGCGTATCTTCGAGACGGTCGGTTTTGAAGCCCTCGAACGAATCGTCGATATCAATCGTAATATCGGCTTTGTAACTGGTGCCGACGACTTGTTCTTCGGGGTACACACCGTGAAATCCGTAAAACTTTAGATCCTTGATGATGATTTGCGATTCTGACATTTTTGTGCTCATTTGGAATGGTTGGGGGAACTGAATTAGGCCGTAGGGGACAGTCGAGTTCTATTTTGGCATGTTCTTTTCTGTCGCCCTTTCAGGGCTAAAATCCTTGGAAATCTCTGTTCCGGGGGTTCCGCTAACCTCACCTACCCCCAGCCGCTTTGCGGCTGTCCCTGACCTCACCCCCTTGTCAGGCTAACGCCTGACATTCCCCCTCTCCAGAAATGGCGAGGGGAAAATTAATGTGGCGAGGGAAGGGGAATGCTTTCCCCGGCTGTACACTGTCGCCCTTTCAGGGCTTCATCGTAAGCACCCATCTGTTTTTTGAAAGTGCGATTAGAACTCGACAGCCCCAGGGTTGCAGGGCTGAGGTTACGTGCCCCTGCTGGACGCAATGATATCGGGGGCGCCGCTATATAACACGGCATCCTGAGGATCGAGGGCGTCTGCGATAGATTGTATGGTTATACAGTATGCATTTTTACCGGATGAAGTGAGAGATTCGGCGAAATGCTTGCAATCCGCATCGGTAGCGCCAGGATAGGGTGGTGTGACGACATATATCGCATCCGCATCGTTAAGCGCCTCGCGCCAAATCGCGATATCGTAGGTTTTGAGCGTTGATACGAATGGCTTGATGACCAGAACGATTCGATGATTTGTGGCGCGTTGTTTGAGGGCCTGGAGTGCTGCTGCGATATTGACGGGATGCATGCGGATATCGTGGACGTGCAATCCGGAATCGTCGATATTCTCAAACCAGCCGATGCATGCTTGTGGTATTGGAATATCATCATAATTCAGCAGGTGCAGATAGGTTTGAATTGTGGCTTGCAGCCAATGTGCACCCGGCGCATCAGAAACATCGATATCGGGTAACTGCCATTCTTTTGGCGCGATAATTCTGTTATCCGTTGTGCGCTCAAATTGATGCAGCTGTATACGTCTTTCGAAGCCATTCTCGATATTAAAATGTTGAATGGACCGGGTTATGCAGATGTTGCGATCGACAGAGGACGGATAGACGATGCGCGGCATCAGTCTGAACCATAATTTCGACGCAAATAATTCGGCGTTGTAGTTTTCCGGATAATAGCCAAAATCGGGATGCTGCCAGTCGGTGATGACCGCATCTGCATCGGCGAAATCCTCATAAAGCGAGGGATCTGTTATGAAATCGCGTTCATCGAGATCGATGATGAGGTGATGACCAAATTTAGCGTGCAGACTGCCATTGCGCAAAGCAGCTCCGGTACACCAGCCAGATTTTGGGAGCGCTTGGGCTATCATGCGTGCGCCAGCAGCGCGAGTGAGCGTGCCGAAGCAAATCGTTGTCTGTTGCGCAAAGTGGCGGCAAATCAAGGCCAGCGCGTGGGTGCGATCCAGAATGGGGATGTTGTGTTGTTTGGCGTATAGAAGCGCAGGATGCGATTCGGGAAATACAGCAGGACGAATGACACATGTTGCATCGCGTAGATCATTCAGTGCCTCGTCATCGTTAAACTGGATATCGATTTCGCGTTGCGACAGCAGTTGCGTGATTTCACTTCGCCGCAGATCACTGCCTGTCGGCTTGAAGCCTAAATCGGATAAAAGCAGCGCAACGCCGCTTGTACCAATGCCGCCGATGCCGCAGATATGTGCGTGATAAAATAAATCCGACGTCAATGATGCGTCGGATTTAAGATCTTTAGTTTTCATCCGCTGAGTGATTGGGGGGAGAAATCAACCCCTGAACTTCGTCGCCAGAGGGATCATTGATTGATGGATAAAGCAGAATTTCATCTCTCGCAATTTTCCACGCTCGCTGGACAATCCACGAAACCGTGCGATCCTGGCGAATGGCTTCTTTTTGGATTTCGTCAAGCATGTCTACTGGAAAATACACACTCTGCTTCCTTTTGTCAGACTTGGAATCAGAACCTGTTTCAACACGTGTCATGGAATGCCCTCCCTGCTGAAAGTTGTGCACGCAGATAAACTGCGATTTGTTTGTACCTGATGTGAGACAATGTTGCAAGATGTGGTTTTTGCACCCCAAAAAAAAACGATCGTTTTTTAGTAGTCTTTTTTGACGGCTTGCGCCGTAAGCACATTTATTTGTGCGGCTACGCGCCGCAGGCGGGTAGGGGACGTGCCACCGCGCACGCCCCCTACCGACCCCCGCGCGTCTGGGGGCGCCGCCCCCCGTCCCCCGGTTTTGTTTCTACA
>JAEEGL016714017.1_pt1 | contig 14054 bp, 6 predicted proteins | sample 9134231 | NCBI WGS metagenome assembly JAEEGL01 (sample SAMN16246548, study PRJNA631951) | gut metagenome | biome: gut microbiome; feature: rumen; material: fiber-attached | host: Bos | place: Iran: Karaj | collected 2018-10
AATTCAAAGCGCAAGATGTCATTCTGGTACGGTGCACGTTCATTAAACGAAGTTTTCTATGCTGACGAGTTCGACCAGTTAGCTAAGGAACATCCAAACTTCACATGGCATTTAGCTCTGTCTGACCCTCAGCCAGAAGATCACTGGACTGGTCTAACAGGCTTCATTGCTAACGTTCTGTATGAGCAGTACTTACGTGATCACAAGAATCCTGAGGATTGCGAGTACTACATGTGCGGACCTCCAATGATGTCTAAGTCAGCTGTTGATATGTTACATTCACTGGGTGTTGAAGACGAGAATATCCTATTCGATAACTTCGGTGGTTAATAATCACAGTTGCTGTAAAGCAATATGAAAGAAGGCTCAGGGGTAAAATCCTGGGCCTTTAATTTTTTCCTTCCTCAAGTTTTCCCTTCAACGTTTCTCTAATCATATCTTTTTACATAATGTAGGGAAATCTATCCTGCCCTATGTTTTATATCAGTTTTTTTGTAAGGGTTTTAATATAATGTGTAGTAGGTCAAAAAGTAGATAAAATTATACTGTCTCATCCAGAAAGTGACCTAAACTTAATGCATGTTACGCTAAATAATTCTATGGTTGTTGAACAATAATCTTCAGTTTTTTCCTCAGTTAATGAATTAAGTCAGAGTTTTTGTCAGATCCGACTGCTCATATCCAGAGTTCAATTCTCTGTGGAAATGGACAGGACAGTGCTTTGAAGGAGTCTATAAATGAGTGATATTCAGATTAAAGGTTTAGGTCAGAACAATATTATTGATAATACAAATACTGAGATTATAAATCATGACGAAAAAACTGACGTTGTAAAGTCTCAGCTTCACACCTTCACAGCAACTGATAAAAACCTTGCTATTGCTTTTGCTGATCTGCTGTCAGGAAAGAAAGTCCCATCTGAAATAACTATCATTGATCCTAATACCAGCAAGGAGTCTCCTGAGTTAAAGAAAGATCTGTGCAAGGCTGCGGTAAAGGTTGCCACTGCACTTATGACAGCAAATCCAGGCAGAGAAACAGTTATGGGCTTTGTTCTGGGAGATTTCACTGTTGAACTGCGTAGAGAAAATTCAGGCAAGTTCTTTCTGACAATTGAAGGTCTGGAGACAGAGAACAACAATATTATCGATGAGGAAATTGATATTGCAATGCCTGAGAAGGATATCGTGGAAGATAACAATATCAGGGAGCCTGAATATTTCAATAAGCAGGTTGATGTCAATGACACTACCAGCAAATTTGCCTCAATGATTATCGATGATGTGCTGCAGCATCCTGAGCTCTATAAAGAAGATACAGATAATGATGAATACGTTGATAAAGGCAGGAAAGGATCCTTTGGAGCACTTGAACAGCTGTTGGTTGCAGGTGAGCAGAGCCCTAAATCAATTATAAGTCGCAGCCAGCTTGTTGATGCTCTTAAATTAAGACTAAATCTTGAGCCTAATGAGCTTGTAGCTATCGGTACCAAAACTCTAAGTCACTGGGCTTCCCAGAGTGTGCTTGATCCTAAAATGACAGTCGCAAGCATTCGTAAGGAAATCAATGAATACACCAAGAATCCTATTATTCTTGAAAGTGTGAACTCCATAGAAGCCGATAAAGACATGGAGATGCTTGAAAAGCTGCTGGAGAAGACACCTAACATTGTTAACTCCAAGGTTGATATCTCCAATATCGGTCAGGTAAGAACCGATCCTCAGGAGGGTATGACTCCTAAGCAGAAGATCATCCATAGTTTTATCGCTGATCTGGTAATGCCTGCAGATACTTCTTTATATGATTCCAATGAAGGCAAGGGAGCAAACCGTATCAGAGAGGTTATGCTGCAGCATCCTGAGGCTGTAAAAATTTTAATGGAGGATGGTTTCAATACTGGTGTCTATTCCTTAGAAGGTATTCCTGAAAGCTTTAAAGCAGCGATATTACCTGTGCTCAATAACATGATTATAGAGTTAACCTCCAAGTATCCTTCTTTACTGAAAAACGAAAACGAACAGAAGGCACTGGGTGACCAAATCCAAAAGGGGCAGGCTCAGCTTCAACTGGATCTGGTAAAGACTCTTATCGGACAGATTTCAATGGATACCTTTGAAAAGCTTGATGGTGTCATAAATACTGCTGTGGATAAGGCTGCCGAAGAACAGCAGCAGCTTGTTACAGAAAAATTCACCGCCACCCTTCTGAATAACGATGAGGCCAACAAGAAGTTAAAGTTTGTTCCTGTAGATCAGATTGATTTTAAGAAAGTTGTTAATGATATTCGAAAAACTCCAAAGCCAACACCTGAGATGGTTCGTAATGATCCTGAGGGAGCAGAAGCAATTAATAAACAGAGAAACAGGGAATTAGTGAAGGCCGTGCTGGAGGTATACAAGCTCAATAAAGAGGTATTTCTTGCAGGAATGAAGATAAGAAAAACTCCTGGTAGTATGAAGATCGCTATCCAGGATAATCAATCTGTCAGCGGCCTTTTGGATTTCTTCATGACTCTCTGGATGAATGGCGTACCAAATGCTGTGGAGCCTAAGGATTATTTTACAGATGAAGGCAGAGCATTCTTTGATACTGTTATTCTGAATGAAGAGGCGATCTATAACACCCTGATGCCTACCTATCAGGACATGTTTGAAAGATATCTTACACGTTTTCTTGCCGAAAATGATGACTCCGGAAAGACAGCAATGCAGAAAGATCTTGAATCGTTCTTAAGAAAAGATGTTCTTAAGCAGATTAATATCGATCTTCTGAATCCTACTTTATCTCAGATGTCAGCAGAGCCGGATGAATTTAACAAGCCTGGTATGGGCAAACTGATTAAGAATGTGCTGATGAGTTATTTCAGCACCAAGCCAATTGAACCTCAGCTGCCTGAGGGCTTATCTCAGGATCATATCAATCTGGCAAAGACACTTGCAGCTTCCAAGGATGCTAACCCTAAGCTTCCTGCTGGTCTAACTGAAGAGCAGCAGACCATGCTTCGTGAGGCTATCAGCGCTATTCGTGAAGCTAAGACCTTTAACGAGAAGCTGCCTGAACTTCTGAAGACCAGAATGGTGGATAAGCGCTCCATGATTTCATCAATGATTCGCTATTCCAATGAGAATACTTCAGATGCGTCAAAGCTTGGCGCTATGCTCAAAGGCGCTGGTCCTCTTATGCACAAGCTTCTGCAGGGCTTAGAACTTCCAGGCATGGATCCTGATTTTAAGACTGCGCTTGATGATATGAAGTCCAATCTTAATCCAATTGATCCTAAGTATGTACAGGCTCAGATGCTTAAACTTGTGGAAAGCTCAAACGGCAGTATCCTCAAGCTGAGTATTAACAAGCCTCTGGGTGCAGCCTCTGTTGGTCAGGCCTTCCTGGTAACCGTAACTCCTAAAGACGGGGAAGCTTATCAGGCTGTGTTAAAGATTATCCGTCCTGAGGTTTCAGTCAAGACCAAGAGAGAGTTTGAGCAGTTTATGATTGAAGCAAAACGTATCCCTGGTATGGAGGATACCTATAAGGGACTTTATGATCAGTACAAGAAGGAATTCAGCCTACAGCTGGAGGCTGATAATATCAAGCTTGGACAGCAGGTCTACAATGATGGAATAGACATGGACAGAGTGGAGACCATGTCACTGGTTGACGGCATTCCTGCTACAGAGACTTCAATGCTGATTAAGCAGGCTCCGGGCGATACACTGGATCGTTACATTAAGAAGACCAAGGCTAGAATTGATGAGATCAGGAGTGCTCCTGTAACGACAATGGAGCAGTATATCAACAATCGACTTGAACTGCAGACACTGTACAGGCAGATGCGAGATATTAATCAAAGTCTGGGTGTAACTGCGAAAAAATGGCTGAATAAGTGTCTGTTCGCAGAAAGTGGCTTTTTCCATGGAGATATGCATCCTGGCAACCTGATGGTTGCACCTGCTGATCCTACTGATCCTCAGAGCAAAACCAAGATTACCATTATTGATTACGGTAATGCTTCAAAACTGACTGAAGCTCAGACCAAGGCTATCCTCAAAGTAAATGTTGCCTGTTCTTTCGGCGGTGTTTACCAGTTTGAAGCGGATTCTGAGCAGAAGCCTATTGTTGAAAAGAATACTGTAAATATGTTTTTATCCGGTTTCAAAGCACTTCTGTCTGAAGGGGATCGTAAACTCTTTGAAAAAAGAGAGAAGGAACTTGTAGATAATGTGATTAAACCTGTTCTGCTTAAGGGCGCTAAGAATGAGGTTGGCGTAAGACTTGCGCTTCTCATCAGAAAACTTCAGCAGGCGGGAATTCCTATTCCAGGTGCTATCATCAATATGGCGGAAAGTGAGAAACGTCTATCCAACGGCATTGATGAGCTTAACGCTATTACTGATGAAGTTGAAAGTATGCTGCTGAATTATCATCCTGCACATATGGGAGAAACATCTGACCCTATATATGGTCTGGTCTACAAATCTGTTACGAGGGGCGATGCCTTTACTGAGAGGAAATATAATGAATTTAAGGAGGAGTTCTCCTACGACCTGAATGCTAATGCAAAGGTTGTTGATGAGATGAAAAAATCCTTAGCCATGAATAATAATACTCAGGTTAATGGAGATAACATTGATCCTAAGCAGATAGAGGATTACAAAAAAGAAGTTAAGGCAAATTACGAAAAATTCAGACAATGTGAAGCCAGACAGACCAAATTACTCATGAGAATTGAAGATGGCTTTAAGTACCCTCTTGAAGATATGTGGGATAAGAAAGCTTTCCTTAAGTCTGGCGGTGCTACTCATGCAGAATATAAGCAAATTGATGATATGCTCATAGGTCTGTACCAGTTATCACCTAAAGAGAGTGATCCTCTGTATGATCTGCATAAAAAGTTCCTTGATGCTCGCAGCAAAATAAGTGAGGACACTTTAAAACAGATTAGAGAATGCGAAAAATCTCTCAGTGACAATAGGAGGGGATCTTTTGAAAAGATAACTGAAGCTCGTGATACTATTGCCGGCTTAAGCAAGACTAATCCTGATGTTGCCGAATATATGCAGATTCGCGAACAGATGGCAGCTATTATTAAGGAGCGCATGCTTTCTCTTGCACTAACCATAAAGAATGAGATGCCAAATGCAAATCCTGCAACTGATCCAAGACTTGGAAACAAGAAGGATTTGACTACTGTAACCGTCGATATGGTTACAGATAAGGTTTCCGGTATAAGGAATGCCATAAGCTTTGCCGGTGAGATGGGCTATGGATTCTTGGATCTGACATTAAATAGGAATAAAGCGAGAACTTATTTTGAGATTCTTGGTGACAAGTTCCTGGATCAGGAGCATATGGACAGAATTAATAACGCTGTTAATGTGAAAAATTAAGATCTGTTCTTTTCCAGCTTAGTGTTCAGAAACATACTGGTATAGAGTCGAAATTATCATTAAATCCTGATTAAGAATTGTCAGATAAGGCGATGCAGTGTTCATTTCTGCATCGTTTTTATTTTAAAAATTAAAAATAATATATTTGAAAATATTATATTTCAAAATATAATATTTATAGATATATAATTTTTGAGAGGTGTTCTATGAAATTTGTTGACAGACTGGATGAAATGTCCACTTTAGAAAATGAATATAGAAGACAGAGTGCCTCTTTTGTAGTTGTTTATGGACGAAGAAGAGTTGGAAAAACCGAACTAATCCGTAATTTTATAAAGGATAAGCCTGCATTATACTTTCTGGCAACCGAAGAGTCAGAGAGCCTGAACAGAGAGTCATTTAAAAGACAGGCTGCAGACTATTTAAATGATGCTCTTCTTCGTGAAGCAGCAATAGACCGCTGGGATTTGATTTTTGAACGTCTGGTATCATCATCTGACTCTAAAAGATTAGTAATCGTAATTGATGAGTTTCAATACATAGGAAAAAACAATCCTGCATTTTTGTCTGTGTTTCAGCGTATCTGGGATAATCTGCTGTCAAAGAACAACGTTATGATTATCCTGTGCGGCTCTCTTGTTTCAATGATGATGTCGCAAACTCTAAATTATGATGCTCCTCTTTACGGAAGAAGAACTGCTCAGATTCGCCTTCGTCCTATTAAGTTTGAATATTACAACGAGTTTTTTGATTCTCAGTATTCAGAGGAAGACCTGGTCAAACGCTATAGTCTGACAGGAGGTGTACCTAAATATATCGAGATGTTTCAAAATTCCTCTGATTTGAATAAAGCAATTGAGGATAGTCTATTAAATGTATCCAGCTATCTCTATGATGAACCGAATTTTCTTCTACAGAAAGAAGTCTCTGAGATAGGGAGTTATTTTTCAATCTTAAGAACCATTGCTGAGGGAAATCATAAAGTATCAAGCATAGCGACTTTGGTACAACAGAAACAGACTAATCTTCCGCGCTATCTGAAGGTTCTTGTCGACCTTGATCTATTACAGAGAGAAGTTCCTGTAACAGAGAATAATCCTGATAAGAGTAAAAAAGGACAGTATCAGATTCGAGATATTTTTTTAAGATTCTGGTTTAAGTTTATTTATCCTAACCGAAGTTATCTGGAGATGTCACATAGTGATGTTGTCATGAACCGTCTTTCAAAGAACTTTGTTGATGGGCACGTAAGCTATGTTTTTGAGCAGATCTGTCAGGAAAAGCTTTGGACTCTTTCAGCAGAGGGGAAACTTCCTGGTCTTTTGGAGAGAGTAGGTCGCTGGTGGGATAATTCTCATGAAATCGATGTCGTTGGTCTTTCTGAGACTGATAATCTCCTGGTTGTTGGTGAATGTAAATTCTGGAATGGACCTGTTGGCGTAAATATTCTTACCGCGCTAGAGCAGAAAACTGCTTTTATTGACTGGCGCAGGGACTCAAGAAAAACCATTTACATGATTTTCAGCATCAACGGTTTTACTGAAGAGCTTAAAGCTGTAGCAAAAGCTCGAGATGATGTAATGTTAATTTGAGAATTCTGTCGCAAAAGAGTGTGTCAGAACAGAATATCGACTTGGAATTAAAACGTATATTCTCTTATACGGCGATGCATCATATTGAAAAATCGATTTTTTCTTATATTAAACATAGCCTGAGGATTGTTTCTTATCACCAAAAAAGGATTTTTTTTGGAATAAGGTATATAAACGTTTTCAATAGTAATATAATCTCTGCAGAATATTGAAAACTATAGCAAAAACATATAAAAATGAGGTTCCTTTCTTACTTATCCTTTCTGTTTCTAACTGGTACCTTTCAGGTTGCACAAGCTGCAAATATCTGGGAATCAGGCGAGCTAACCTATCCAAATAATGAGACAGAGATAAGCGCATTTGTTAATACTGCGGGAAACACTCAGCTTCAGGCGGTTCTTTGTACAAAGGACGCAAGCAATTCCTACCGATTTACATTATTACTTCCAGAAAAGCTCGATTCAGATTCAGTTATTAAAGTAATGATTAAAACTGATGAGTCTGAGGTTGAGGCATATGCAGAAGTATCTGGCAACAGCATGGATATTCAGATTGATGAGAATCTGATGCTGTCTATTCCTGATTCATCCAGAATGGTTTTATCCTTTGATAAGGATGATGCTGATTATCTGAAGATTCCTTCTTCAATTGAAGTTAATATGCATGGTGCTGACATGACCATTCGCAACGTGGCCTCAGAATGTACTGCACTGTGTATCGGAAACGGATTTAAGTGTAACTATCCTTTACTCTCTTCATTGCTATGGCCAAGAGATCAGTATAGGGATGTTCATATCGATGATATTGATGAGCTCTGTACTACTGCGGTTATGCCTGGATACTTCAAATTCAATCCTACCAAGGCATGTAAGCTGGCATTAGACCGCTTCTATAAAAAGGAAGGTGTTGGTCCTTTATCTTATATTTATAAGCTCTTCAAAGATAAGAATTCTATTTTCCAGCAGTATATTAAAAACTGGAATGAGGCCGTTGCTCTGTGCCCATATTCAGCACTTGATCTTCCTGTTACTGCAAGTGACAAGGAATGGTACCTGATTCTGTATTCTCTGGTTGGAAAGAATCACATCAGAGAATTTCCTAGCAGCTACTACTCTGTAAAGAAGTATGCAGACGATCCTACCACTCTGATTTACGATATCGATAATCGTTATGAAATGGAGCTTCTTAAGTATTCCTCTGTACTCTACAGAAGAGTAAAAGGTTCTGTATCTGCAGTAAATGCTGTTGAGAAAGCTTTAAAGACCTGGATGGATTTTTACCGACAGCTTGCTTCATCTCTGCCATCAATTCATCAGGCTCAGGCAATAAGACCTGTTGTTTACAGAGAAATGATGCTGAGAGTCTGGAATCTTGCTGGAAAGCCTACAGGACTTAAGATCCTTCCTGAAAACATGTTCAGACAGGGAACTAACGGTCGTCCTATCACTACAGAGCCACTTGAAACTCAGTGCTCTTTCTTTGAAGGTAGCGGTGGAGATCAGTTCTTCTTTGCATCAGAGGACTGCATAAAAGGCTTTAATGACTACATGAGAACTTCTCCTCTGAACAGCAAACTGTATCAGAACGTTGTTGATTCATGGAACAAGTTCGCTTCCAACTGGGCGGCATCCCAGTTCTATACAGATGGAATTGATGACGCTGTAGGTGAGCATCCTCAGGCAAATCTTGCTCTGACTATGATGTCTTTATTCAAGATCTATGGATTTGGTGATTACTTCCTTCTAAGAGAATGTATTTCAAGCCGAGATGCAGATATCTGCGGATATGAGCAGCATAAGGCTTACAGCACCTATTCAAAGGAATTCAATAACAGACTGGATTCTATTACCAACGCATCAGACAAGGATGGAAGTCAGCTGAATGCCTTAAATGAGCTCTGGCTTGATTACTATCATAATCTTGAAGAGTATCTTAAGGATCTGGTGCAGAGAAATGTTGTTCCTCTATGGCGTGCTGAATTTGCCAAGGCTCTTGCCTGTGTAGTTCAGACCAACGCAATTCTTAACTTCCCTTATGACAGGGAGGAATTTCCTGAGTTATCCTCTGATGAGGAATTTGAAGGAACTGATTCAGCTGGTAAGCACTTTACCTTAGAGCAGGACCGCAATAAGACTCCAGATGAAATCATCCCTCAGCAGGATGAAGATATCATCGATGATGATATCATCATTCCAGAGTAGCTTTAGATCTGATCTAAGGCTGCTTTAAGTTCTAAAGACAGCTCGTTTTTCTGAATCAAAGATAGTGGCAGACCGTTGATGTCGGTGATTGCAAAGTAGTCATCAGCTCTTTCACCGGTGGTTGTAATACGGGCTGCACTGATCTGATAGCCTAGTTTTGCGAAGGTCAGGCCGATTCTGGCAAGAAGACCATGTCTGTCCAGGGTAGAAATTTCCAGTTTGGTCTGTTTGTCGGTTTCAGAATCAAGGTAGACGATTCTGGTTGGAACATCGAAGATCTTTCTTTCAGTCTTTTCTTTAGGTAATACAAATGAAGTTGAAGTATCTTCAATTTTACCCAGGATTGTTTTTCTCAGACCGTTAAGTCTTTCGGTGTCAATTGGCATGCCTTTCTTGTTCTGGAACATGATTGTACACAGAACGTGAAGCTTGTTGGTCAGGAAGACCTGGGCACTTACCACGTTAAGTTCTTTTGATGCCATGGTTTTGGCGATATTGCCAAACAGCATTGGTGAATTATTCTGAGAGTATATAAAGAGCTCTGTACCGATATTAGGGTTCTGAGAGAACAGTAATAAAGGCTTATCAGCAGAGTCATATCTTAGGATATTCTTTAAATGCCATGAAATATCTTCAGGCTGATAGTGCATGAAGTATTCGATAGGAAGCTGTCTGATGTATCTTAAAAGATCTGCCTTGTTGCATTCTGTTAAAAGCAGAGACATAACTGTCTTCTGTTTGTCCAGTGCCTTAGTCTTTATGCTTGCGGCAATATCTGCGGTTTCCTGACTTAAGGCGAATCTTACAGACTGATATAGCTGTCTGAAGATATTATCCTTCCAGGAATTCCATACATTCTCGTTGGTTGCGGAGATATCCGCGATGGTCAGGCAGTAGAGCTGATTTAAGTGCTCTTCATCCTTTACGAAATAGCAGAAATTCTTGATTACCTCGATATCGGTAATATCACGTCTGGTTGCAGTAGTATTCAGCTGAAGATGTGATTCTACCAGCCAGCTTACCATCTGAGTCTGGTATTCAGAGAAGTCATGAAGTCTGCAGAACTGTTCTGCTTCCTTAGCACCCTTTACGGCGTGATTGCCTCCGCGACCCTTGGCTATATCGTGAAGCAGGGAAGCTGTAATCAGAAGCTCGTGATCATTGATTCTCTTGTAAACGCTCTTAAAGAGCTGATACTCAGGTAATTTGGAATGAGAAAGCTCCTGAACGTTCTTGATAACACGGATTGAATGCTCATCCACACTGAACAGATGGAATCTGTCAAACTGAGCCAGCCCTTCGATTCTTGCCCACTGAGGCATATAGCTTGAGAGTACTCGTGTTTCATGCATCAGGTTGAGAATCTTTGGAGCCATCTCTGTCATTGAGAGAATGGTTCTGAAAAGATTACGGCATTCAGGTATGGTGATAAGAGGTTCTTTAAGCTCTCGTCTGCCTTCACGAAGTGCTCTTAAGCAGTGAACATGAATCTTTTCAATGTTAGGTCTTGTGGCGATGGTTATGAACAGCTCGAGTATCTTTGCAGGATTACTCTTGAAGAGTTCCTGATCAAGAACGTCGATATAGTGTCCACGCTGAACAAAATCTCTGTTGATGAATACAGGCTCAGCATAGTCTCTGCCTACATAGCCGTGAGTCTGAAGCTGAATCAGCTGCAGAACAATATGATTAAGTTCCTTTACACGATGGAAGGTTCTGTACAGATCTCTCATCATGGCTTCAACCGGAGCGTTTCCTTCCTCTCCGTATCCAAGCATTGAGGATACGATTTTCTGGAAGTCCAGTCTTAGGATATTGCTTGATGAGTTGCAGTGAACTGCATATCTGACATCAAAAAGGAAACTCTGACAGGCCAGGTATTCTTCGTACTCTGACTGTGAAAGCAGACCTACAGAGAATAGGGTGTCATTTTCCTTGGTACTTAGAATCTTAAGGGCTAACCACTGCATAACCTGAAGATCTCTAAGACCGCCAGGATTATTCTTGATATCAGGCTCTAAAGAGAAAATTGTATCTCTGAAACTGTGGTATCTCTCATTCTGCTCGTCATACTTAGCCAGGAAAAACTTTTCGTTATCCCAGAAGCCATCGGTATCAATGGATTTTTTAAGATCCTCATATACCTCGGTTGAACCTGAAATAAAGTGAGTTTCCAGAAGGTTGGAGCGAATGGTGATGTCGTGTCTTGAGGCCAGGATTGTTTCCTTGATTGTTCTTACAGATGAACCGATATCAAGTCTTAAATCCCATAGAAAAGACACGAAGGATTCTATTTTGCTTTTTGATTCTGAATCTATCTGATCCTCATTGCAGAGGATCAGCAGATCGATATCTGATCTTAAAAACTGTTCGCGTCTTCCATATCCGCCAACAGCAATCAGGGCCAGATGAGGTGAGTCCTTACCAATAAAGCTATTCCAGATAATGGTCATCAGTTCATCGATGATATCCGATGAGTTTCTGATGATTTCTCTGACATTGAATCCCTTTTTGAAACACTCAATCTGATAAAGCTCAAAAAGAGAAATTCTTTCTCTGGCTTTCTTTATGTCATTAACATTGATACCAGAGAATGAAAACGGGAAAACCTCCTTGAGATTCTCCTGATTAATCTGTCTTGGAATAGTTATTGATTCAAACATTAACCGCTACTTACTAATGAGTAATAATACGAGGGAAATCCTCATCTTTTCTTAGGGTTAGTACCTCAACACCATTTGGAATTACCAATAGAGTGTGCTCATACTGTGCTGATGGCTGCTTGTCGGCAGTGGTAACGGTCCAGCCGTCTTTTCTGTTAACCTTTACCTTGTAGGTTCCGGCGTTGATCATAGGCTCAATGGTGAAGCACATGCCTTCCTCAAGGATCAGATTGTAATTGTTCTTGTAATGAACAACCTGAGGTTCCTCGTGGAAGCCTGCACCGATACCGTGTCCGCAGTAATCTCTAACGATTGAGAAGCCAGCCTTGTCAGCAATTCGCTGGATTGCGGCACCGATTTCAGCAAGATTTGAACCTGGACGGACAGTTCTGATAGCCTCGTACATACCTTCCTGAGCACATCTGCATAAAGCTTCGTTGCGAGGAGAGGTTCTGCCTACGATGTACATTCTTGAGCTGTCACCGTGGTATTTGTCTTTCAGAACGGTAACATCGATATTAACGATATCGCCTTCTCTTAACTTGTGATTGTCTGGAATACCGTGACATACAACCTCGTTGATACTGATACAGGTTGCCTTAGGGTATCCCTGATATCCTAAATCGGCACTCTTAGCGTTTTCAACCTGCTCGATGTAGTCATTCATGATCTTGTCCAGCTCGTTGGTTGTAACACCTGGAACGATGTATGGCTCGATCATTTCAAGAACACGGGCGGTTGCTGCACCTGCAGCACGCATTTTTTCAATTTCACTTGGGCTTTTTAAAGAGATATCCATTGTTTATTCCTTTATTAATATTCGACTCATTATATTATTATTTCGTCGTCGTTGCATGATATTAGGCTGATATTGAACAAATTTTGCAGGAATAATATGCTCTTTTGCGGGCTCTGTTTTGTCTGCTTTCCGAATACAAAAAAGCCTTCAGATCCGAATTGAGCTGAAGGCCTTGTTCTGATAGTGTGTGTTTAGATTGAAATTGTTTCCAGATCCTCTGGAACAAAGATATTTCCGTTGAAATAGTGTCTTCCTTCCTCAAGATACAGTTCTTTTCTGTTTTTGATATTCTTCTCTTCAGTGTGGTAGAGAATGATGTTCTTTACATTAAGTTCAGTTGCAAGCTCACATGCATCCTTAACAGTTGAGTGGTGCTTTTCATATGGCTTGAAGATATCTGCCTGAGAGTAAAGACAGAATGCCTCATGCATCAGCCACTCGGCATCTCGTGCAAGATCCTTGATTGAGTCATTGCAGGGCTCATCACCGCAGCATACAAGTTTTTTGCCATCGAGAGTGAAACCGAACTGCTTGGTCTTGGTTGAGTGAATATCAAAGAAGGTTACATCATGGCTGCAGATTTTTACGGTCTCTCTGTCGGTAACAGGAATCAGCAGCAGAGACTTGCCTACGAATTTGAAGTCTTTTTCCAAAAGCAGCATCTTTGCCAGATCGTAGATGGTTTTAATAACCTCGTCATGACCGTATACACGAACTACTCCGTCAAATTCCTTCTGTCTTGATTTCTGACAGATAAGACGGGTAAGCCATACCATTCCGATAATGTGGTCGATATGGGTATGGGTTACAAAGATATCGTTAACCTCTTTCCAGTCGGTTCCTGATTTTTTCAGCTGACCCATAATGGTGTTTCCACCGCCGGCATCAACCAGAAAGTTGCCGTTTGAATCCTTCATTACAAAGCAGGTGTTGTAAACCTCAGTTGTAAATGCGTTTCCGGTTCCCAGTAAGGTTATTTCCATGTGTTCACCTTTATTATTTAGTTTTAAATCTTCTGAATCATTATTGCACAAACACACCTAAAAATATTTCCGCGTAAATAAGCTTTTTTATCAGTTGTTTTTTAAGGATAAAATTTTTTCAAAATATTTTTAAAAACATGATAAAATAACGTGCCTTTTGTGTGGGTACATGAAAGGTAAATTAATACTCGGTGAGTATGATTTTTTATTTTTTTTAGAAAACGCACACTGTTTGTCAACGTCCATGACTGGGTGCCATTACTATGGTTAGTCAGGCGGAACAGTGGAGGCTTAACCCTAATTTTAGAGGATATTTAATATGTCTACCATCACTATGCGCGATATGCTACAGGCTGGCGTTCACTTCGGTCACCAAACTCGTTACTGGAATCCAAAAATGAAGCAGTACATCTTTGGTGCTCGCAACGG
>JAEEGL010074413.1_pt1 | contig 14053 bp, 11 predicted proteins | sample 9134231 | NCBI WGS metagenome assembly JAEEGL01 (sample SAMN16246548, study PRJNA631951) | gut metagenome | biome: gut microbiome; feature: rumen; material: fiber-attached | host: Bos | place: Iran: Karaj | collected 2018-10
GATCCCACTTTCAGCATCTATTCCGATGAGAGCGTTCCCATCGGCGAGATAGTGCAGGTGATGAACATCGCCAAGCGCAACCACTACAAGGTCATACTCGCAACACAACCGGAATAGCGCATGAAAGAGTATCTCCGCGAAAGGAAACGCACCGAAGACAGGTCGAAAGTGACAGGCATCGTGCTCACGGTGCTGCTGCACGCCGCGGCCCTGTGCGTCGTGTCTTTCTCGGGGTTGAAATATATCTATCCTCCGCCGGAAGAGACATCCTTCCTCGTGGACTACACCGAAGACCAGGAATTCGAGATGAAGACCTACTACGGGCGAGAACCCGTGGGTGAGGATGTGGACCTGGAGAAGGACGTGGAATTCGTGCAGAAGAGCGAATCCCCCAACGAGAGTCTGGCGGAGAACCTGACCCCGGCCGCAAAGCCCGATGCCTTCGGCGACGTGGAAACACCTGAACCCCCCAGACAGGAGGAACCCAAACTGGATCCCCGGGCGGCATTCCCCGGAATGGCCAAGAAAGACACATCCGTCACCTCCCCTCACAGCGCCCGTGAGGCTTCCTCCGATTTCCGCGCCGGACAGGCCACCGGAAACGCCGAGGGCGCCAAGACAGAAGGCGTGGCGAACGCCCACCTGGAAGGCCGCAAGGTCAACAAATCCACACTCATCAAGCCCAGCAACGATTTCCAGGAGAGCGGAAGGATTGTCATGAAGATATGGGTGGACAACTACGGCAACGTGAAGAAGGCCATTGTGGACGACGGCACCACCATTTCCAGCACCAAGCTCATCGCCGAGGCGCGAGCCGCCGCGATGAAAGCGCATTTCGATCAGAAAATAGATGCCCCTGCCATGCAGGAAGGCACCATAACATACATTTATACCTTACAATAACCCTAACGCGCAGATCTGCGACGTGAGTCGCGGACGCGCACAGATTCAAGACAATGACAGATTTCAGTAAAGATGGTCGCAAGCTCAGGCCGAGAAGGTCGGCTTCGGCACAGGGAAGGCCCGCGTACAGCACGTCGGACCACCGCGAACGTTCCGAACGCGCCGAAAACGGTGAACACCGCCAGTATGGCGAACGCAGGTCGTTCGGAGACAACCGCGGTTCACGCAACAACTATGGAGAACACAGGCCATACGGCGAACGCAAGACATACGGCGAACGCAAGACGTATGGCGAACAAAAGACGTATGGTGACCGCCGCCAGGGCGAAGGACGTCAGTACGGCAACAACGATCGCCATGCCCGGCCTGATCGGGCATCCCGCCCTTTCGGTGATCGCAAGCCCTACGGGCAGAAGCCCGCTTACGGCGCAAGGCGCAACACCGCCGGCAGCTTCAACAAAGCATCCAACGAGGGCATCAACCGCATGATAGCGGCCAGCCCCAAGGCACAGATATCCGACTTCGATTCCGCGCCCAGCCAGGTCAAGGAGGAGATCCGCCTCAACAAGTTCATCGCCAATTCGGGAGTATGCTCCCGCCGCGAGGCCGATACCATGATCCAGGCCGGCGTGGTCACTGTGAACGGAGAGGTGGTCACCGAACTCGGCACCAAGGTCAACATCCTCAAGGACGTCGTCAAGTTCAATGGCGAGACACTTCGCGGAGAGGCCAAGGTTTACATCGTGATGAACAAGCCGAAAGGATTCGTGACGACCGCCTCCGACCCTCACGCGGACAAAACCGTCATGGACCTTCTCAAGAACTGCCCCAGCAGGGTTTATCCCGTAGGGCGTCTGGACAAGGCGACAACGGGCGTGCTGATGTTCACCAACGACGGGGAGATATCCGAACGTCTCACCCATCCTTCTTACGATAAGAAGAAGATTTACCAGGTGGTGCTGAACAAGCCCCTCACAGAGGAAGACCGCCAGAAGATACTCTCCGGCGTGGAACTGAGCGACGGCCCCATTGCCGCCGACGCCCTGGAGTTCATCGACCCCGAAGACAAGCGCAAGCTCGGCATCGAGATCCATTCCGGCAAGAACCGCGTGGTGCGCCGTATATTCGAGGCCGTTGGCTGCGAGGTCCGCACCCTGGACCGCGTCTATTTCGCCGGCCTCACCAAGAAAGGCCTGAAGAAGGGCGAATGGCGTTATCTCACCGAAGGGGAAGTCAACATCCTTAAAATGGGGGCATACGTGTAATGGCGCATAAATCCGGTTTCGTTAATATCATAGGCAATCCGAACGTCGGCAAGAGCACGCTGATGAACGCCGTGGTGGGCGAAAAGTTGTGCATAGTCACGGCCAAAGCCCAGACCACCCGTCACCGCATCATGGGCATCGTTAACGGCGAGGACTTCCAGATAGTGTATTCCGACACTCCGGGCATCCTCAAGCCCGTCTATCGCCTGCAGCAGAACATGATGAATTTCGTGGACACCGCGATCGGCGACGCAGACATCATCCTCTACGTAACCGACACCGTGGAAAAGCCGGACAAGAACACCGAGTATGTGGAGAAACTCTCGCGCCTGCAGTGCCCGGTGATCATAGTCATCAACAAGATAGACATCAGCACCCAGGAGAAGGTGCAGGAGCTGATGGCATGGTGGAAGGAAAAGGTTCCCGCCGCCACCGTCATCCCCGCATCCGCCCAGGAGCGTTTCAACCTCGAAACCATCATGAACACCGTGGTGGAGAATCTACCCGAATCCCCCGCCTGGTACGACAAAGATACTTTCACCGACAGGAACCTCCGCTTCTTCGCCTCCGAAATCATCCGGGAGAAAATACTCCTCAACTACAAGGATGAGATCCCCTACTGCTGCCAGGTTGAGATAGAGAGCTTCAAGGAGGGAGAAGAGCGCTACGACATCGGCGCGATCATCTACGTGATGCGGGATTCCCAGAAGGGCATCCTGATAGGCAAGGGCGGAGCGGCCCTCAAGAAGACCGGCACCGCCGCGCGCATAGAGATGGAAGACTTCTTCCAGAAGAAGGTCTTCCTCCAGCTGCTGGTGAAGGTGGATCCCGACTGGCGGGAGAGCCGGAAGGAGCTCCGCAAGTTTGGCTATGAAGACTAAATGACTATGAGCGAAGAATTCGAAGACATACAGAACGAAGAACTCGAAGAACAGGTTGACGAAGAGGTCGAACTGATAGAAGACGAAGGCGAACAGAAGGCCGGCAAGTTCAACCGCCTTCTCGAAAGCGACAGCCGCAAGTACAAGCTTTCCGGCATGTTCAAGGACTGGTTCCTCGACTACTCTTCATACGTGATCCTGGAGCGCGCCGTTCCCCACATCGTGGACGGCCTTAAGCCTGTGCAGAGGCGCGTGCTGCATGCCATGTACCGCATGGATGACGGCAACTACACCAAGGTGGCGAACATAGTGGGCCAGGCCATGCAGTATCATCCGCACGGCGACCAGTCCATACTGGGCGCCCTCGTTCAGCTCGGGCAGAAGAACCTGACCGTGGACTGCCAGGGTAACTGGGGAAACATCCTCACGGGAGATTCCAACGCAGCGCCCCGATACATCGAGGCGCGCCTCTCGAAATTCGCCAAAGAAGTCGTCTTCGATCCGGACATCACCAACTGGATGAATTCCTACGACGGGCGCAACAAGGAGCCGATGGAGCTCCCCGTCCGCTTCCCGCTGCTGCTCGCGCAGGGCACCGAGGGCATCGCCGTGGGGATGGCGTCAAAAATCCTTCCTCACAACTTCAACGAGTTGCTGGATGCTTCCGTACGCATACTCGAAGGCAAGTCCTACGAACTCTATCCCGATTTCCCCACAGGCGGCTTCGCCGACTGCAGCAAGTATAACCAGGGCAAGCGCGGCGGCTCCGTCAAGGTGCGCGCACGCATCGAAAAGCTCGACAAGAACACCGTGGCCATCACCGAAATCCCCTACGGCAAGACCACGCACATGCTCATCGACTCCATCCTGAAAGCCAAGGACAAAGGCAAGATAAAGATCAAGAAGATCGAGGACATGACCACCGACAAGGTGAACATCATCATCCATCTGCCCAACGATGTGTCGCCGGACAAGACCATAGACGCGCTTTACGCCTTCACCGACTGCGAGGCCAACATCACCCCGAACGCCTGCGTCATCGTGGACAACAAGCCGCAGTTCCTCTCCGTGCACGACATACTCGAATACGACACCTTCCACACACGCGACCTGCTGGAGCGGCAGCTCCGCATACGGCTCGCAGACCTGGAGGACGACTGGCACTGGAGCAGCCTCGAGCGCATCTTCTTCGAGGAAGGGGTGTACCACCTGCTCGAAGACAAGACCTTCCCCAGCTGGGAGGCGCAGAAGGAAGCCATCCTCGCAAAGATGCAGGAATACCGCGCCCAGGTGCGCAGGGACATAGTCATGGAGGATATCGACCGCCTGGTCGAGAAGCCCGTGCGCAAGATTTCCCGCTTCGACGTGAAGGCAATAGAGGATAAGATCGCCGGGCTCGAGGAGCATATGGCCGCCGTCCAGGCCGACATCGACAATATCACCGGCTACACCATCGAGTGGTTCAAAGGCCTCAAGAAAAAGTATGGCAAGGACTTCCCGCGCCTTACCGAGCTCACCGGATTCGAGACCATAGCCGCCACAAAGGTCATCAACAACAACGCCAAGCTGTCCGCCAACCTTGCGGAAGGCTTCGTCGGCATAGGTCTCAAGCGCGACGACAACGGCACCTATATCTGCGACTGCTCCGACCTGTCGGAGATCATCGTCATAGGCAAGGACGGCAAATACCGTATCACTAAAGTGGAAGACAAGGCCTTCTTCGGCAAGGACCTGCTCTACGTGGGCATATTCAACCGCGGGGACGACCGTACCATCTATAATGTAATCTACCGAGAGGGCAAGACTTCCGTCTATTATGCGAAGCGCTTCGCTATAACCTCCATCACCCGCGACAAGGAATACGACATCACCACCGGCCTGCCGGGCTCGCAGATAATGTGGTTCACCGCGAACCATAACGGCGAGGCGGAGACGGTGCGCATCGCCCGGCGTCCGAAACCGAAACTCAAGAAGACCAGCCTGGAGTACGATTTCGCGCAGCTCGCAATCAAGAGCAAGACCGCGCGCGGAAACCTTGTGAGCAAGAACGCCATCGCCCGCATCACCTTGAAGAGCAAGGGCGTATCCACCATCGCCGGCAAGGATATCTGGTACGATGCCGATATCCAGAAGCTGAACGAGGACGGACGCGGACAGTACCTGGGACAATTCGAGGGCGAAGACAAGGTTCTGTGCATCTTCAGGAACGGCACCTTCTACACCACCTCCTTCGATCTGGTGAACAAGTATCAGGGAGATGTGCTGAGCATCTGCAAGCTCGATACTTCCAAGACCTACACCGCCCTCTACTACGACGGCGCGGCCAAGACCTTCTATGTGAAGAGATTCTCATTCGTGGAGAGCGACAATTCCCCGATGCTGTTCATTTCCGATGCGCCGAAAAGCTATCTTGTGGCTCTTTCGGACGACAAGCATCCGCAGTACAAGTGCACCTTCGGCGGAAAGTCCGCGCACAAGGAACCGGAGCGCATCGATGCCGAGGAGTGGATTGGCAAGAAGGGCATCGCTGCCAAGGGAAAGAAGTGCCACGACCGCGAGACGGTGAAGAAGGTGGAATTCGTGGAGCCGCTTGTGAAGCCGGAGGATTTAGTGCCCGAGGCGCCTGCGGAGCTTTCTGCTGAGCCTATCGAGGTGATTCTGCCTGACGAGGATGAGCTTTCGCTCCCTACCGGAGAGATAGTGCTGCCTCCAATGGATGAGGACGTTCCGGAATTGATTATCGAGGAGCCGACATTGTTCTGATGGCGGTCTGGGCTCTCATAGGATTCATGGGTTGTGGCAAGTCGTCGATCGGCCGCACCATCGCCAACATGCTTGGCGTTGGTGGCATGCCTCCTCAGGAGTTCGCTTCGCTCACCCCACCATCCCTTCGGGACGGTCCCCCCGCTTCCGTGCCGCGGGTGGCACGTCCTTCAGAGGCACACCACCACGCCAACGCATCCTTCATCGATCTGGACGAGGAAATTGTGCTGCGGTGCGGCCAATCTATCACCGAGATCTTCGCATCCGTAGGAGAAGCAGGATTCCGCGCCATCGAACGGAATACCCTGGAGGGACTTCTGACGGTAGGTGGGCTTCCCCTTGAGGGACGTGCCACCCGCGGCACGGAAGCGGGGGGACCGTCGGCTTCAGCCGATGGTGGGGTGAGCGAAGCGAACTCCCGAAAGGGGAAGGCCCACCTGCCGCCAGACATACTGCTATCGCTGGGTGGAGGAACGTTGACCGATGAGGGGAGCCGGGAGTTGGTGAAGAAGAACTGCAAATGCATCTACCTGAGAGCAAGCGTGGAGACGCTGGCAGCGAACCTCCGGGAAGCCGGAACCGAGGGCCGGCCGATGCTGGCAGGGGTCAATCTCGATGCGCCGGCAGAAGCTCCCGACAGCCTTGAATCCCACATCACCGCTATGATGGCCACCCGCGGCCCAATCTACGAAAAAGCCGCCGACATCATCCTCGACATCGACGGCCTCAGCTACGAACAAGCTGCCCGGCAGATCCTCAACTCATTTTCTCGATAAGGCTTTCGGGGGTCATGAATTTGGGGCCGACGGCGCTCTGACGGGCAAGGAAGCTTCTGTCGGAGGTAACCACGATGTCGAAGTCTTCGGAATCGGCCTGGGCGAACTGGGCGTCGTCTTCGAAGTCTCCGGTGGGGTTCTTGAGGGCCTCAAGGATGGACAGGCCGTCGATTTGGGTGACGTTTACGAAAGACAGGATGTACAACATCTTCTTATGGAAATCCGGGTTTTTGCTTCCCGGGCTCCTATTGCTGATAAACTCGGCATCGATAATGCTTTGAGTTGTTATAAAGGCTTCGAAGATGCCTTTGCTGGCAGCTTCAAACAGTCTCAACGAAGGGGCATAGAAAGGGCGGATACACCCTACAAGAACGTCTACCAAGACGTTGGTGTCGAAAAAGACACGTTGTTTAAGCTCTGCCATATTTCCTCCAGAGATACGCGAGTTTTGCATCTTTATCCAGCATTTCCTGGGTAGGCTCTGCAATTGTGCCTCCCAAAGCAAGTATCTCATCCGAAACTTTGAAGTCTTTCGGAAGTTTGGGGAATTCTAGGCCGACGGCCTTCTCGATAGTGTGCTCGAGGAAACTGTTCACCGAGCGGTTCTCGCGCTTGGCGACCCTCTTCACCCTTGCCATAAGTTCCGGGCTGAGCCGGAGTATAGTCTGCACTCTTTCCATAATACCATTTTCTGCAAATATAGCAAAAAATGATATCAAAAGTAAAAAAGTGATATCAAATGAAAGAATTATTTTACCAGGCGCCGGAGCAGGCGGCAGGGGATGCGGCTGAAGACTATGTCGTAGCCATCATCGGTGCTGCGGGAGCCATCTTCATACAACACCCCCACATCGCCTCCCCGGAAGACAACCATGGTGGAATACGCGGCAGGGCCTTCCTGCAAGGTCAGCACATCTTTCCAGGATGTGCCGTTGTCGCGGCTTACGGCCAGGGTCAAGCCGCGGCGGGCCTTCTCTTCCTTAATATATGAGTGCAGAAGCAGACCGCGCCAGGCAACTATATCTCCGTTGCAGGGATTGGCGTCAAGGCCCTCGGTGAACCTCTCCCCTTCCCAGCGCCAGATGCCGTCGGGTCCCTTCACGGCGGTATTCAGGCCGCGGGGTCCGTGGAACCACCGGCGGGAGCTGGACAGCAGCCGGCCGTCCGGGAGCAGCACGAGCTTGGTTTCATCCGCCGGTGAAAAGAGGGGTTCGGGCTGCAGCGTCCAACTCTCTCCACCATCCTTCGAATAGAACAAGTGCGGCTCGATCGGCCATGGGACGGGCATGGGGTCCGGATAGTCGCGGGGCAGAACGTCGGCCGCCAGCAGGATATCTCCATCCGCATCCACAATCCCCTTTCCGGAAGTCACAAAAGCGCTGTGCAGGGTGTCCGGGAAGGCCACCAGGCGGGGCTCGCTCCAGCTTATGCCACCGTCGTCACTGGTGCAGACTGTGGTGTGTTTGAGCCCGCGGCGGAAGCCCTTGCGGCCGTTTCCGCAGGCGAAGAGGCAGAGGATGCGGCCGTCCGGGAGAGTGGTGAGAGAAGCATCCCCATAACCAAATCCCAGCACCCGGGAGGTATCTCCCCTGGCGATGAAAGTCTGCTCGCTCCAGCTGCGGCCGCCGTCGGTGCTGCGCTTGCAGGAGATGTCGATGCTGGTGCTGCGGTAGCCAAGGTCCGCCAGGTTCTCATAGCGCCGGTCGATGACGGCCACTATATTATCCTTGGCATCCAGGGACATGGCCGGGATGCGGTAGAAATGGCAGGAGTCGCTGCCTTCGGCAAAAACTATAGCGTTCTGGATTGTCGGATGGGAGCAGGCGCAGGCCAGGATGCATACGGCTAGAAAAACGGGTGCTCTCATAGAGTGATTTTCTTTTTAGAAGCAGCGATAAGCGGAAGATAGTATTCTTTAAAAGAATTCCAACTGTAATACGGCCCGTCCACGGCCTCCAGAGGAAGGGAAGCTTCACGTTCGTTGAGCAGGGCCTTGAATATGATCTCCCCTGCCCCGTTCCGGTAAAAAACCAGCTGCAGGCTTGCGCCCATGGGGACATTATAGTTCGGGGCGATCTCTATCCCCTCATCGAAGGAAGAGGAACTTCGGCCGAAGCCGTTCAAGTCGAGAAAGACCAGAAGGGGCAGCAATGCGGAATCCTGACCAAAGCGGAGACGGAGCTGTGTCCGACCGTCTGCGATATCACTTTCTGCGCACTCGACAATGTTCTCGAGGGTATAGGCGGCATAATCGACCAGAAGGTTATCGGACCCCTCATATCTTGCCATCAGCAGGAAGTTCCGCGCGGCTATAGACTTCCAGGACAGATACAGTTCCTGCTCGGAAAGCAGGTCATCGAAGCAGCCCTGGTCCTCATCCAGGCAATACGTGTTGCAAACCACATAGGTTAAGGCCTTGGTGAAAGCTTCGGGATTTGTGCCCAGCACACTGAAAATCACGTCAGGAGTGGAAAACAACTTGCCGGCAACACTCTTCCATGGGGCCGTCTTGACGCAATATTCGAAGCATTCCCTGTCAGACTTCTCATTGTAGCGGGGACGTCCCTCTATAGCGTAGGGATTGGCATCTGAATTAGGATGCAGCCATGGAATATATTTCGAGGAGGCGTCCGCATGGATATCGATAGTCCTGTCCAGGGATTGGAGCGCCGAGAGGAAAGACCACATGCTCATGATCACGCGGGGCACCTCGGAAGCCACCGATTCTACATGGGTCGGGCCTTCGAAAACGTCCGGAAAACGCTCAAACATCCTGGTTGCGATGGTTCGGAACTGGTCCTTTCCAACCCCTGTGAGGTTTCCTTTGCGATAGCGGACCTTTTCATAGAACGGGATATATCTGGAGAAGAAATCCTGGCCGTAGTCGGTCAGCGCACCAGCCCGGGCTCCTTTTGAGAGCCAGGTCATCAGCGTATCGTATTCAGCCTCGCAATACCTTGCTCCGTGCCGGCCGAAATGGCTGATATAAAAGGGTTTATACCCGGCAGGCGCAGATGTTTGCCCGGGGTCTGACTTGTAGTCGTACACGTAATGAAGCCCGCAGAACTTGTTGGACTCCTGCGCAAGGCAGATAAGCGGGAGGGCCAGGAACGCAAATACTACAAGCAGTATCTTCCTCATTTTCAGCAGGGCGGCTACCAGCGTTATTTGACAATCAGCACATTGGGGACCACGCGCTCGCCGGCGTGATCGAATTGTTTGTTATCGTAAGGGTGGTTCACCACTCCGGAGTCCACACTCCAGAGGGTGGAAGAACCTCCCCCATCAAGGTTTATGGCTTCGTACAGTCCAAGGGCTTCGCTAAGGACCTGCAGTTCGTTGATGTTCATTCCTTCGCCCTGCGAAGGGAAACGGCCGTCAATCACGGCAAAATATATCCACCCGTCTGCCGTGTATCCCACCAGCGTGCGTGGATGACGCCTGGCATAGAACTTTCCGTAGATCCTGGAGCCGTCATCCTTGTACACCACCGGAACGCCTTCTTCCAGAAGCACCGGGCCGGAAACGATGGCCTCGCGCCAACCTTTGGCGGCCTTGGCGGTAGTTCCTTCATTGATTGTGAGGATATCTACCCTGCGGCCTTTCCTGCCCTTTATCCTGAACATGCCATTGCAACGGTAGGCGCCGTCTGTAGTGACGCCGCAGAGCACCTTGCCCTCATCTTTCACAAAGGTCATTGGCTCAAGGGTCTTGACATTGAAATAACTGCCGTTGATTGCCGCCAGGGCCTTGTTATCGGAGCCGAGCCTGCTGGTGATGGCCGCGTCGGGGCCGTCGGATTCAACTACCGACACCGTATGACCCTTCATGGGGAAGCGGATCAGGGAGATATCCTGCACGCTTTCGAAGACATTCACGGATGCGTGCCCAACCTCAACTTTGGAGCCGTTCACGCTCTGCCATCCCCAGTCGGTGGACTTCAGAGTAGCAAGCGCCGCCGCGGAGCCGGCATTTGAACTTTCCTGCGCCGAGAGGGAGAAAAGGGGCAGGAATACAAACAGTAAACAGAAGAAAACAAGTTTAGGCTTTTCCATATCACATAACAATTAATGCATTGGGCACCACACGCTCTCCGGCGTGATCGAATTTCCTGTTGTCGTAGGGATGATTCATCACACCGTCATCGACATTCCACATGGTGGCAGACCCGCCACCATCAAGATTTATGGCTTCATACAGTCCAAGGCCCTCGCACAGTGTCTGCATTTCAGCAACACTCATTCCATCCGCCCTGTAAGGGGACCTGCCATCGACTACGATAAAATAGATCCAGCCGTCTGAGGTGTATCCCACCAAGGTGCGGGGATGCCGTCTGTCGGTCAAACGCTTCATGGCATCTCCCATCTCCTTGCGTTTCCCATCTTCAAGAAGGACGGGGCCGGTGGCAATCGCCTCGCGCCATCCCTTTGCAGCCTGGTCGAATCCCTGTGAACCGACGGTTACGATATCCACTTTCCTGCCCTTTTTCCCTTTTATGAGAAACAGCCCCTCGCTGGAGGCAGCTTTATCCTCCCTAGTAGAAACCACCTTTCCCTCATCCTTGACATAAGAAACCGGGAGGTGTTCCTTGCTGAAGAAGCCGCCGTTGATTGCCGCCAGGGCATGATTGTCCGCGCCCAACTTGCTGACCACGGCAGAAGAAGGCCCGTCCGATTCCAGAACGGATACCACCTGCCTCTTCATGGGGAAACGGACGAGAGAAACGGTCTGCACTCCACCGAATACCTCTATAGTGGCAGATCCGGCCTCTACATAAGAACCGGCAACCGGCTTCCATCCCCAATCCGTCGCCCTGAATACTTCAACAGACTTTTCGCGGGGCTGGACTGCAGCGGCCTTTACCTTAGCGGCAGCTGCCCGGACCGCTGCGTTTACCCTTTCTTTGGAGGCGGCGATCCTGGGAGCATAGTAGTCTTTGAAATCCTGCCAGTCGTAATAGGGCCCTTCCACGGCCTTGAAAGGCAGCGTGGCCTCTTCTTCGTTAAGCAGGGCCTTCACCAGTATCCTGTTTGCCTGGTTCCTGTAGAATATAAGCTGGGCGGAACAGCCCATGGGCACATAGTAGTTAGGGAAGATTTCCAGACTTTCCTCGAAAGAAGATGTGCTGCGGCCGACCCCGTTCATATCAAGGAACGTGATGAACGGCATGAGGCTGGCATCATGGCCGAAGCGAAGCCGCAGCTGCGTATCTCCGTAAGCCATGTCTGCATCCGCGCATTCTATCACCTGCTCCGCGGTAAAAGCGGCATAATCCACGAGCATGCTTCCGGACCCCTCCAGATTGCCGCTGCTGGAAAAATACCCCGCCGAAACCACTTTCCACATCAAGCGCATCTCCTCTTCTGAGACCAGCCAGTCGAAGATGCCCTGATCTTCATCCAGGCATCTAGTTCCCGACACTATGCTGTGGATGCTTTTCACAAAGGTTTCCGGGGTTGTTTTCAATACTTCAGACGCGGCATCCAAATCGGTGAAGAACCTGAGCATGATTTCTTTGGCGGGAAGGGTCCGGGAAGTATAATCATCAAGTTTCTTCCTGGTGGCAGAATTCACCCTGGTGCGCTCCTTCACATAATACGGATTGGAAGACAGCACAGGCTGAAGCCAGGGCGCGAACCTCGCCGAGGCATCGGCATCGATATCTATTTCATCGTCCCTGGACTGTAAGCCTGAGAGGCAGGACCACATGCTCTGGATCACCCTGGGGGATTCGGTGGATGCTGCAACCACGTGCGTATGGCCGGCAAATACTTCCGGGAAGCGTTCGAACATGTGGATAGCAATGTTGCGGTGTTGCTTCTTGCCCACTTCGGTGAGATTCCCCTTGCAATATTTTACCTTCTGGTAGAAGGCCTCGTATTCAGTATGGAAACGTTCTCCTTTCTCCGTGAGTATCCTGGCCTTATGCGCCTTGGTAAGCCATTCATGCATAGGATCATACTCGCTCGTGCAGTAACGCGCCCCGTGCCTTCCGAAATGGCTGATGTAGATCGGCTTATAGCCGGCCGGAGCCGGAGTGAGAGCCGGCAGCGCATCGGCATCATAGACATAGTAAGTGCCAGCCAGCCTGGCGGGATCACGTTCTATGACCTCTTTCCAGTTTTGCGCGAAGCAGGTCCCCAGAGCACCTGCAACAAGAAGCAATATGGAGAACAATCTTTTCATACTCAAATATAATCATTATTTATCATTGCCCTATGGCGTTCGGAATTCCAAAGCCACAGGTTCATCCTTCATCTTTCCTTTCAGGAACACAGTCACCCTGCCGTTCTCGACCTTATACCTGGCGTTCTTTCCGGTATTCAAGATTTTCACCTGCCCCTTGGGGACGTTCCCGGTCCATTCGATAGTCGCTGGAAGTGACTCACCATCGGGAAGAGCATAGACGGCATACATCGTTTTTCCGTCTTTATCGGCTGTGAACCAGACGTTCCCGTCATTATAGTGAGGGGTGATACGGGTAGAATAGATAGCTTTTCCGTTGCGACGCAGCCATTCTCCGATCTCATGAAGCCTTTCCACCCCTTCCTCTTCGATCACTCCGTCCGGGGTGGGGCCTACGCCCAGAAGCAACGCGCCGCCCTTGGCCGTTATCTCTGCGAGGTAATTGATGACGGTCCGGGCGGATTTATACTCAGGATTCGGAGTCCATCCCCAGTTTTTCGTGAGGGTGATGCAGCTTTCCCATGGATAGTCCAGCTGCGTTGCGGGGATATTCTGCTCCGGAGTCTGATAATTCTCGTTGCGTCCCCTGCCCTTGCGATCCACAGAGATGAGGCCGGGCTGCTTCACGCGCACCTCATCCACCAGTTCGCTCAGGTGGATATCCGCGCCCTTCACCCATCCACCGTCCAGCCACAGGATATCCAGCGGGCCATAATCGCTCATCAATTCCCCTATCTGGTTGTGGACGTAATCTTCGAAATTCTGCCACCATTCGGGATGACGGTCGCGGCTGTAATTGCAGTGACGGTTACCCGTGGCGAAATAAGGGCTCCAGAACCACTCGCAGTGCCAGTCCGGCTTGGAGAAATAGCATCCGAGCATGAAATCCTTCTTCCGGAAACTCTCCCACACATAGCGGGCGACATCGCGGCGGGGGTCATCCTTAAAGGCCCAGTTGGCGATGGAGAAGTCTGTGTATTTGCTATCGAACATGCAGAAGCCGTCGTGATGCTTGGTAACAAATATCATGTACTTCATGCCGGCATCGGCCATGGCATCCGCCCACTGGTCCGGATTGAAATGGATGGGGTTGAAGACGTGTTTCAGGTCGAAGTACCACTTCTTGTATTCCTCGTAGGTCATCCCGCCATCGCGGACGATCCAGTCCTTGTCTTCAGAACACAGTGTCCAGGATTCCGTAATGCCCGGCACCGAAGAGAGCCCCCAGTGGATCAGGACGCCGAATTTCAGGTCCTGCCAGGCATCCAGTTTGGCCAGC
>JAEEGL011202871.1_pt1 | contig 14053 bp, 9 predicted proteins | sample 9134231 | NCBI WGS metagenome assembly JAEEGL01 (sample SAMN16246548, study PRJNA631951) | gut metagenome | biome: gut microbiome; feature: rumen; material: fiber-attached | host: Bos | place: Iran: Karaj | collected 2018-10
CGCAACCTGCTGTCCTTCGTCTTCTATACGGCCTTTATCGGCGGCTGTCTGGTGGTCCTGAACGATTTCGGCGCGGCAGCGATCTTCTTCGTGGGCTTCCTTGCCATCGCGCTGCTGCGCTCCAGCTCCTATCCGAGCGCGATCCTGATCCTGGTCGGCGTCGGAATGCTGGCGGTGCTGGTGATCGCCGCGGTCCTTGCCATCAAGCACTTTCCCCACGTGGCGAGCCGCTTCTCGGGCTACGGTCATATCTGGGAGGATTCCTTCAACAAGGGCTATCAGCAGACGCGCTCGCTCATGTGCATCGCGGCGGGCGGTCTCTTCGGCCTGGGCCTCGGCAACGGCTGGATGCAGTATATGGCAGGGGAGGGCGCTTCCGACACGGACCTGGTCTTTGCCTACGTCAGCGAGGAGTGGGGCCTTCTGATGGCGATCATGATGATCTTCGCCCTGGCGATGCTGGGGCTCTTCGTGGTCCGCTCCGCGAAGGTCGCCCGTTCCAGCTTCTACACGATCAGCGCCTCGGCGGCCATGTCGATCCTCATCGTGCAGGCGATCCTGAACGTCTTCGGCACCGTGGATTTTCTGCCGCTGACCGGCGTGACCTTCCCCTTCGTGTCCAACGGCGGCTCGAGTATGATGGCCTGCTGGGGCATCCTGGCCTTTATCAAGGCCTGCGATACCCGCCAGAACGCCAGCTTTGCCGTCAAGCTGTCTGACAAGGGAGGTGCCGCGGCATGAAAAGCATTGCAAAGCGCACCTATTTTGCGCTGATCCTGGCCTGCATCCTGCTCTTCGGCGTGCTGAGCTTTACGATCCGCTATTTCCTCTACGCCGACCGGTGGGTCTCCTTTACCGGCAGTCCTCACGTCTACACCAACGGCAAGCTCGACACCGGCGAGATCGTGGACCGAAGCGGCGAGCTGCTCTATACCTCCGCGGCGGGGAAGACCTACTCCGACAGCGCGTCCCTGCGAAAGGCTACGCTGCATCTGATGGGCGATCGGGCGGGCAATATCCCGCCCCGCATCCTGCGGGCCTACGCCTCCAAGCTCTTCGGCTACGACAAGCTCAACGGCACCGCGGCCATGGAGAACGGCGGAGGCGGAGAGCTGCGGCTCACGGTCTCCGCGCAGGTCCAGGCCCTGGCCATGCAGGCCATGGACGGGCGCAAGGGCGCCGTGGGCGTGTACAACTACCGCACCGGCGAGATCCTCTGCGCCGTGTCCAGCCCCAGCTTCGACCCGCTGGATCCGCCGGACCTGGAGACGGAAAACGAGGACGGACGCTGGGACGGCGTGTATATCTACCGCTTCTTCCACGCCTCCTATACGCCTGGCTCCATCTTCAAGCTGACGACCCTGGCCGCCGCGCTGGACGAGGATCCGGAGCTGACGGAGAAGACCTTTACCTGCGAGGGTGAGAAGTACGTCAACGGAGAGCGGATCACTTGCCCGCGCGCCCACGGGGAGCAGAGCCTGAAGGAAGCCCTGGCCCACTCCTGCAACTGTGCCTTCGCAGAGATTGCCCTGGACGCGGGGAAAACGGCTCTGAGCGCCCAGGCCGAGGCGATCCGGATGGAGGAGAGTCTGGAGATCGACGGCGTGATGACGACGCGCGGCCATTTCGATCTCTCCGGCGCGGGGGACAACGACGTGGCCTGGGCCGGCATCGGCCAGTACACCGACATGATCAATCCCTGCCAGTATATGGTCTATATGGGGACCATTGCCGCGGGCGGCAAGGCGGCGGAGCCCTATCTGGTCGCTTCCGCCCGCTGCGGCGGACGGCAGACCTACGAGGCCGTGCCGAGAGTGACCCCCCGGATGCTCTCCGACGACGCGGCCGAGACGCTGCGGGAGCTCATGCGCTACAACGTCACGGAGATGTACGGAGCGGTGGACATCCCCGGGGTCAGGGTCTGCGCCAAATCCGGCACCGCCGAGGTGGGCTCCGACGCCAACACCGCCACCTTCGCCGGCTTTATCGACAGCGAGGACTACCCCCTGGCCTTTATCGTGATCGTGGAGAAGGGCGGCGCCGGCAGCGCCACCTGCGCCCCGATCGCCCGCGTGGTCCTGGAGGGCTGCATCAACCTGCTGGACGGCGAGCGCTGAGCGGAGCCGGCACCCGCGGATAATCGGAAAACGGCTTCGGGTCCGTGCGTTAAAAACGCACGGACCCGAAGCCGTTCTTTCGTTTTGCATACGGCGCTTTGCGTTACGCGCCGGCTCCGGCCTTTCTGCGTTCGGCCGCCATACGGTCCAGGATCCGCTTCTCGCGGCTCTGGCAGGTGAAGATCAGCACCTGACGCGTCTTCGCAAGCTCCCGCAGCGTCTGCAGCGCCAGCTCCGCTCGCTTGTCGTCAAAGAAGGCAAGCGCGTCGTCCAGCACGATCGGGGCGTCGGGGATCAGCAGCTCGCAGATCGAAAGCCGCAGCGCCAGATAGAGCTGGTCCACGGTGCCGCCGCTGAGATAGGAGAGCGGACGCAGGACCGGACTGCCCGTCGGATGTACCATGACGTGGAGATTGCGGTCGAGCTGGATCTTGTCGTATCTGCCCGCGGTGAGTCGGGAAAAGAGCTCGCCGGTCTTCTCGCAGAGCAGGGGGGCGAATTTGGCCCGAAGCGTCTCGTCGGCCTCCATCAGCGCGCGGCGGGCAAGCCGCAGCGCGGCGTAGCGATGCTCCATCTGCCGGATCTGCTGCTCCAGGCGCTCCAGGGCGGCGTTCAGCTCCAGAGGATCACCCATCTGTCCGACGGCGCCTGCGAGCATATCCGCCTGCGAGCCTGCGGCCTCGATCCGACGCTCCAGCTCCGCAAGCCGCTGCGTCTCGGTTTCACGGTCGAGACCCTCGAAGCGGGCGGCGTCGGCCTCCGCCTCGGCGGGCTCGCCGAGGGTGAACCTGAGGTCCTGAAGCTGTTCGCTGCGTTCCTGCTCCAGCAGCCTTGCCTGCGCCAGGGACTGACGGGACTGCTCCGCCTCGCGGAAGAGAACGGCGGCCTTCTCCGGCGTGCCGGAGCCCGGCATGACGGCCTCGAGACGGCGGAGGATGTCCTCCCGCCGGTCGGCCAGCTCCGCAAGGGCTTCCCGGCGCAGACCGCCGTCGGCTTCCTCTTCCGGCGCCTCAAGGGTGCGGATATAGCGAATTCCGCGCACGATCACGCCCTTGGCGTTGGAGGCCTCGTACTGCTCGAGCACGGCCCGCGCCTGCCGCTGCAGGGCGATATAGGCGTCCTTGCGGCGGTTGAAGTCGATCCGCAGGGCAAGCCATACGCCGAGCCCCGTCAGCGCCAGAACGACGCCGACGGCCACCGGGATCAGACTCGGCCGCAGCGCCCCGTAAAAACCGAGCCCAAGCCCGAGCAGGGTGAGCAGCAGCCAGGGATAGGAGCGCTTCCGTTTCGGACGGGGCTCCGATCTCGCGCTGCGGACCAGATTCGCGTCCGCGGCGGCCTTGTCGTGGGCTTCCCGGGCGCCCATGCGCCCGAAGACCGGATCCGGCGCGGGGAGCTCCAGCTCGTCCACGCTCAGTCCCTCTTCCAGCGCAGCCTTCTGCAGATCCGTCTGAAGCTGGTTCAGCTCCGCCTCCAGATCCTGCAAAAGCGCCTCGTCGGGCAGCTCGGCGCAGACGGCCTCCCAGCCCTCGCGGTCCTCCGCGGCGGCGGCCAGCGATTCCTCCGCGGCCTTGACGCGCTCCTGCCGTTCCCGGCGGTCCAGCGCGTCCAGACCGGCGAGAACGGCTCTGCAGTCCTCGCGTTGGCGCCGCAGCTCCTGCAGCTCGGTCTCCAGCGCGGAAAGGCGGCTTTGGCTTTCCTCAAGCTCCTTCAGACGCGCCTGAAGCGTTCGGCGCTCCTCCTCCGCGCGGGGCAGCGCGCCGGACTGGTTATGACGGAGCGCGGTCTGCTGCTTTTTCAGCTTTTCGTCGAGCTCCGCGTAGGAGTAGTCCTCGCTGCCAGCCGTGACCAGACTGCTCAGCCGCTTTTCGAGCTGGGCGTCCGCGGAGACGGGGATGCGCTGCTGGCGCAGATAGCCGCTGCGGGCGTAGACGGCGGCCTCGACGCCCAGCAGCGTCTGGCCGCAGGTCCTGCCGGTCAGATCCTCCAGGGCGCTGCCGGTCCTGCTGTCCCAGGCGCGGAAATCTCCCATGGGGCTGCTTTGGCTCGTGCGCTCGAGCGTGATCTCCCTGTCGCCGTCGGAGAGCTCCATCGTTCCGGACATGGGCTTTCCGCTCCAGGGCTGGAACTTGAGCTTGTCCGGCAGACGGTCGCCCCGAACGCGGTCTCTGGTGTCCACGCCGTAGAGCATGGCAAGCAGAAAGGCCAGCCAGGTGGTTTTGCCGGTCTCGTTGCCGCCGCTGATGACGTTCAGACCGGGGCGAAGCCTGAGCTCCTGGTCCTCGAGCTTGCCGAAGGTCGCGTGCATGCGTTTGATGATCAAAGCTCCGGCACCTCCCGTCCTTCCATCAGCGCCAGCCCCAGGGCGGCGGCGTCCGCTGCCAGACGGCGGCCGTCCTCGTCCTCCGCGGCATCGTAGCACTCCTTGAGCGACCGCAGGAAGACGCCCTTCAGACTGTCCTCGGCGGCGTCCTCCCAGAGCGATCTGGGCGGCAGCGTCCGGTCGATCAGCTCCAGGGCGTAGAAGCGCGGCGCAAGAACGGCCTGCGCGTTCCTAAACGACTCTGCGGTGCAGCTGCCGGTCAGGGTGATGCGGTAGACGTCCCGCTCCGTTTGCTTCGGCAGAACGGCCTCCACCGCCTCGAGGGGATCGCCGTCCACGCGGACGCTCAGGGACTCGTAGCGACGTCCGCCCAGGTCCACGGGCTCCACGCGGCATTCGCTGCCGTCCAGCTCCACGTACAGAGCGCCCTTCGGGCCGGTTTCGTCGAAGCCGCGCCCCATGGCGCAGCCGGGATTGGCGACGGTGGTTTTTCCGATTTTGCGGATCTCCCTGCGGTGGACGTGGCCCAGGGCAAGATAGTCCAGGCCGGATTCCAGGATCTGCGCTTCGGAGATGGGATTATAGAAGGCGTCCGCGTCGTCCAGCGTGCCGTGGATCACCATGACGGAGGAGAGGATGCGCTCCTCCGAGCGGAAACCGGAGAGCAGAGGACCCTGCCGGGGCTCGGTAAAGGCGGCGCCGTAGACGGTGACACCGGGCTCCGGCAGCCGGACGGATTCGATCGTACCGGAGCGGAAGATATGGACGTTGTCCGGCCATTGCAGGCTTGCGTAGGGCGAAGCGGGGGAGAAGGGATCGTGGTTGCCCGGGGCGATGAAGACCCGCGCGTGTACGCTGCCCAGGACCTCCCGCAGCAGCTCCGCGGTCTCGCGGTAGATGCTGTCGGAATCGAAGAGGTCTCCGGCCAGCAGCAGAAGCTGGCAGCCGAGACGGTCGCATTCCTCGGCCAGACGGCGCAGGAGCTCCCGCTGTTCCGCGCGGCGCTGGGCGGCCTGCTCCGGAGAGAGGGCTGCGAAGGGGCTGTCCAGATGGAGATCAGCGGCATGAAGGATTCGTATCATGGTACATGATCCTTTCTGTGTGGATACAGCGTCCGGTATCGGTGTCGACGGCAAACAGCACCGCCTCGATCTTGCAGGGACCGGCGGCGGTCTCGTAGCGCGTGTTCAGACCGCCCCGGAAGGTGGCGATCGACTGCTCCACGCGCACGCCCAGGACGGAGCGGATCGGGCCCGTCATGCCCAGATCGGTCACGTAGCCGGTGCCGTTGGGCAGGATCTGATCGTCCGCGGTGGGCACGTGGGTGTGCGTGCCCCAGAGCGCGGAGACGCGGCCGTCGAGATGGTAGCCCATCGCCAGCTTCTCGGAGGTCGCCTCCGCGTGGAAGTCCACGAGCACCGTTTTCGTCTGCGTCTGCTTCAGGAGCTTTTCGGCCAGCAGGAAGGGATTGTCCGGCCCGAAGGGCATATTGCAGCGGCCGATCAGATTGATGACGGTGACCGGACCGGCCTTCGTATCGTAGACGCCGAGGCCACGGCCGGGGTAGAGGGGGGAATCGTTGGCCGGCCGAAGGATGTAACGGCTGTCGTCGAGATAGGCCGCGATCTCCTTCCGGTGATAGCTGTGGTTGCCCAGGGTGATCACGTCGGCGCCTGCGTCCAGCAGGCTCTCCGCCTGCTTCGGCGTGATGCCGACCACGGAGGCGTTCTCGCCGTTTACCACGCAGAAATCCGCGCGGCAGCTCTTTTTCAGCCGCTTCAGCTCCCGCTGGATCAACTGCAGTCCGGCCGTGCCGCAGACGTCGCCGACTGCCAAAACGCGAAGCTCCATAGTGTTCCTCCCGATTCGTATGCTCTTTCAAAGTATGATTATACATGCTTTTTCGCGAAAATGCAATCGTTATTTCATGGCCGCTCCGGCCGCCCGCGGCGGGCGTTTCGGTCAGCGCCGTCCCCGCGTTTCCGAAGGGGGCATTGTTAAAAGTTTCGCTCCGAACTTTTTACAAAATGTTCACCGTTTTCGACGATCCTGCGCTATAATAAAAGAAATTGAATGAGGAAAAGGAAGAGAGGAGGCCGCAGTCATGGCTGCAAAAATCTTGATCGTTGAGGACGACCGCAATATCGCCGATCTGCTTCGGCTCTATCTGGAAAAAGAGAATTACGAGGTCATGATCGCCGCCGACGGCGGCAAGGGCGTGGAGCTGTTCCGGCGCTTCCAGCCCGATCTCGTGCTGCTCGATCTGATGCTCCCCGTGATGGACGGCTGGTCCGTCTGCCGCACGATCCGCGCGGAATCCAAAACGCCGGTCATCATGCTCACGGCCAAGAGCGAGACCGAGGACAAGGTCAGCGGGCTCAGACAGGGCGCCGACGACTATATCACCAAGCCCTTTGAGATGCAGGAGGTCCTGGCCCGGATCGAAGCGGTCCTGCGCCGCAGCGGCGCAGCGCCCGAGAAGAACAGCAAGCGGCTGGTCTTCGATAAGCTCATCATCGACATGGATTCCTTCGAGCTGACCGTGGACGGGAAAAAGATCCCCACGCCGCCCAAGGAAATGGAGCTGCTCTATCATCTGGCGTCCACGCCCAACCGCGTCTACCAGCGCAACAAGCTGCTCGACGAGGTCTGGGGCTTCGACTACTTCGGCGACACCCGCACCGTGGACGTCCACATCAAGCGCCTGCGCGAGAAGCTCGAGGGCGTCTCCGATCAGTGGTCTCTGAAGACCGTCTGGGGCGTCGGCTACAAATTTGAGGTGGTATAAGCCGTGAAACGCAGCTTCGGCGGGCAGATGACGCTGACCGTCTGCCTGATCTTTCTGACGCTGATCATACTCAGCACCGCCACGCAGCTGCTCTACAAGCGCCTGACCATGGATCTCGTGGCCGAGGACGTCAGCGCCGCCGCCTCCGCGGCCTCCGAAATGGCGGAGCTGCTGGGGAACGACGACGCGCGCACGCGGCAGCAGCTCTGCATCCAGCTCAACTACACCGCCCGCGCCACCGGCAACGATACCCTGGTCTGCAGCGGGGACGGGATCGTAACGGCCTGCTCCTGCGGCCTGCAGAGCTGCGAGCACCTGGGGTATCAGCTCCCGGGCGAGCTGCTGGAGGCTGCCGACGGCGAGCAGACCGTCTTCCGCGCCGACCGGCAGCTCGGCTGTTACGGGGAGACCCGCATGCTGGCGCTGCGGCAGATCCGGACGAAGCAGGGCGAGACGCATTACGTGCTGAGCTCCCGCTCCGCGCAAACCATCCGTCAACGCCTGAGCGACGCGCTGCGCGTCAATATCCTGGTGGTCCTTCTGGTCATGCTCTTCGCGGTGCCCGTGGTCTGGGTCATCACGCAGCGGCAGATGAAGCCCATCAAGCAGATGACCGCCGCGGCCCGCCGCATGGCCCACGGGCAGATGGACGTCCGCGTGGACGTGGACGACAACGACGCCGCCGAGCTCAACGAGCTGGCCCTGGCCTTCAACAATATGGCCCGGGCCCTCGCAAAATCCGAGCAGAAGCGGCAGGAGTTTGTGGCAAACGTGAGCCACGAGCTGAAAACGCCCATGACCACGATCTCCGGCTATATCGAGGGGATGCTGGACGGGACCATTCCGCCGGAGCAGCAGCCGAAATACATGGAGATCACCGCGGGGGAGGTCAAGCGCCTGTCCCGACTCGTGCGCTCCATGCTGGAGATCTCCCGCATCCAGGACCAGGGCATTCCCCTGGAACGCAAGCGGAGCTTCGACCTCTGTCAGACCGTGGGCGAGGTCCTGCTGAGCTTCGAGCAGAAGATCAACGCCAAAAAGCTCGAGGTGGAGACCGACCTGCCCGACCAGGGCGCCCGCACGCTGGCGGATCCCGACGCCATCACCCAGGTGGTCTACAATCTGATCGACAACGCCGTGAAGTTCTGTCCCGAAGGCGGGACCCTGAAGCTCCGGGTCGCCCAGACCAAGGGCGGCAAATACCTGGTCTCGGTGTCGAATACCGGACCGGAGATCCCCGCGGACGAGCTGCCCCTGGTCTTCGACCGCTTTCACAAGACCGACAAGAGCCGCTCCGCGGATCGGGACGGCTGGGGCCTGGGGCTCTATATCGTAAAGACCATTATCATGGGGCATGAGGAGGACGTGTACGTCACCAGCCGCAGCGGCGTGACCGAGTTCTCCTTCACCCTGCCGAAATATACGGCACAGGGCTGAGAAACGAGGCTGACGGCAGCACGCCGTCCCAACGTGTAATAGTTGAAAGTTGAGAATTGAAAATTGAAAGTTATTGTATCGTTCAAATTGCGATTTGAACGATGAGAACGGAAACGAAGATTTCCAGCCCGTTATCCTCATTTTGAGCAACGGCAGATCCGATAAGGTGAAAAAAGTTCGTTATCGCGGTTTCCTTCTCGTTTTTCAAATGGCAATTTGAAAAACACATTCATTTTCAACTTTCAACTATCAATTTTCAATTCATCCCGAAACAAGGATATTTAGATGAAGACAGTTTTCTGACGATCAGGGACGGCAGCACGCTGTCCCGCTGCCCGCTGTCTGCAAAGCTGAGAAAGGAGGTGCAAGGATGGACGACAGACGGACTCCCATGGAGGCCGAGGTGCAGGAGCTCCCGCTCCCCGGCGCGCAGTGCCGCGCCGACAGCTTTTACGGGACCTCCGCGCGGCCCCGTACCCGCCGCAGCCATGCCTGGCTGTGGATCTGCGTCGGTCTGGCCGTGATCGCCGTCTGCACCTTCAGCGTCGTCGGAGCGCTCTCCCGCCTGCGCCTGGAAAACGGCGAGGGGGGCTGGCGGCTTGCGATGGGCGAGACGGAGAGCACGGAGGAAGCGCCGGATCCCGTGCGCAGTCTCGAGGTCCCCAAGGAGAACCGCTACGTGCCCGCAGAGATCTCGGGAGACGGCGCGGTCCGCCTCTCCCGCGACGCCGGCGCCGGCGCCGCCCTCAGCGCGGAGGAGATCTACCGCCGCGTCTCCCCGTCGGTCGTTTGCGTCCAGGCGGAGAGCTACTTCGGCACGACGGTCTCCACCGGCGTGATCCTGACCGAGGACGGCTATATCCTCACCGCGGCCGAGGGACTCAAAAAGGCCGAGAGTCTCAGCGTGAGCCTTCCGGACGGCACGGCGTATTCCGCCCGCCGGATCGGGGAGGACCGGAACACCGGCGTCTGTCTGCTGAAAGCCGAGGCCGAGGGCCTGAGCCCTGCCGTGTTCGCCTCCGACGCCGAGCTCAGCGTGGGGCAGCGGGTCTACTGCGTCTGCAACCCCTACGGCAGCAGCATCCCGAACGTGTTTTATGAGGGAATGCTCTCCGTGCGGCAGGAGCTGGACTACAACGGCTCCCGCTATACCGTGCTTCAGAGCTCGATCCTTGTGCCGAACAACGAAAACGGCTGCCCGATCGTGGACGACCGCGGCCGCGTGATCGGGCTGAACGCGCCCATCGGCAAGCGGCTCGTTTCCGGCACGGAAGCGTGCCTCGCGGTCTCCGCGGCCGATCTGGACCGGATCGTTGCCTCCTTCGAGAATCTGACCGACGGGCAGAACTGGCTCGGGCTCGACGTGGAGGACATTCCGGAGGAATACCGCTATTTCTACGGCTTCCCCGGCAGCGTCTGGATCACCGACGTCGCGGTCGGCACACCAGCCTACGGCGTGCTGCTGCAGTACGACGTGATCACCGCCGTGGACGGAGTCAGCCTGGAGAGCAGCGCCGCCTTGGAGAGCCTGCTGGCGTCCCGCGCGAGCGGAGATTTTGTCCTGCTGACGATCTACCGCAGCGGCAGCTTCTATTCGATCGTCTTGCCTGTACTCGAACGCTGACGACGGGCGAAGCTCCTGTCACGGAGCTTCGCCCTTTCGTATATACTGGGGGGAAAGGTGGTGCGCGAGCATGGATCAACGAGAAGCGCAGGCGGTATGGCAGCGGGTCAGAGCGACCGGCGGGCTGACCGCGGAGGAGGCCGTTCTTCCGGAGCGGCTGGAGGCGCTGATCCTGGAACAACAGACGAACGCGGCCCTGCTGCGAAAGCTGTCGCGCAGACTGCCCGGCGGGCAGAGCGCAGTGCTGAGCCGGACCGCGGCCCGGGCGGAAACGCAGACGCGGGAGCTGAATACCCTGCATTATCTGCTGACCGGACGGGCGCTGCGGCTGAAGACGCCGCCGATCGCGGGAAACGAGCCGCCCCGCGAGGCGCTGCGGGACGCCTGCCTGCGGCTGCGCCGCGCGGCGCAGGCCTTCGAGAGTCTTCGGGAGGAGTTTTCCGACTACGCGGAGGACTTCGGGCGCTTTGCCGCCGAGGCGCGGACGGGAAGCCGCAGACTGCAGCAGCTTCTCGGGACCCTGCCGCTGTAACGGCGGGAGAGAGCCAAAAACGAGAGAATTTCAAAAACTGGAAAGTTTTTCTTTTTTTACGGACGAAAGTGTGCTATAATATACTGAAATGACACGCGGCAGCTGTTTCGCCGCAGCAGAAAGGAATTACCATGGGACTGATCACCAAACTTTTCGGCACGACCTCCGAGCGGGAGGTAAAGAAGCTCCGCCCCGTCGTCGATCAGATTGAGGCGCTGGAGCCCGCCGTCCAAGCCCTCTCCGACGAGGCCCTGCGGGCGAAGACCGCGGAGTTCAAGGCACGCTACGCCAAGGGCGAGACCCTTGACGATCTGCTGCCCGAGGCCTTTGCCGCCGTGCGGGAGGCCGCCAGGCGCGTGCTGGGCATGCGGCCCTATCGCGTCCAGCTCATCGGCGGCATCATTCTCCACCAGGGCCGCATCGCCGAGATGAAGACCGGCGAAGGCAAGACCCTGGTGGCCATCCTGCCCGCCTACCTCAACGCGCTGACCGGCGAGGGCGTCCATATCGTCACCGTCAACGACTACCTGGCCAAGCGCGACTCCGAGTGGATGGGCAAGGTCTACCGCTATATGGGCCTGTCCGTGGGCCTGATCATCCACGATATGAACTCCGACGAGCGCCGGAAGGCCTACGCCGCCGATATCACCTACTGCACCAACAACGAGCTGGGCTTCGACTATCTGCGGGACAATATGGCCCTCTACAAGCGGGACCAGGTCCAGCGGGGCCACAGCTTTGCCATCGTGGACGAGGTGGACTCCATCCTCATCGACGAGGCCCGGACCCCGCTGATCATCTCCGGCAAGGGGGATGAGAGCTCCAAGCTCTATGAGATGGCGGACTTCTTCGTGTCCCGGCTGAAAAAGAAGGTCTACGCTACCACCGACGACAAGCAGTCCCACGATGACGACGACTGCGACTACTACGTGGACGAGAAGGACCGCTCCGTTCAGCTCACCGCCGCCGGCATCAAAAAGGCGGAGCAGTACTTCAACGTGGAAAACCTGGCGGACATGGAGAACTCCACCCTGTCCCACCACATCAACCAGGCTATGCGTGCCCGGGGCATCATGAAGCGGGATGTGGACTATGTGGTGAAGGACGGCCAGGTCATTATTGTGGACGAGGCCACAGGCCGGCTCATGTACGGCCGCCGCTACAACGAGGGCCTGCACCAGGCCATCGAGGCCAAGGAAGGGGTCCAGGTGGAGAGCGAGAGCAAGACCCTTGCCACCATCACCTGCCAGAACTTCTTCCGGCTCTACACCCAGCTCTCCGGCATGACCGGCACCGCCATGACGGAGCAGGAGGAATTCAACGGCATTTACGCCCTGGATGTGGTGGAGATTCCCACCAACGCCCCGGTGATCCGCATCGACAACCCCGACGTGGTCTACAAGACCCAGGCCGGCAAGCTCCGGGCGGTGATCCGCCAGATCATCGCCAGCCACGAGAAGGGCCAGCCGGTGCTGGTGGGTACCATCTCCATCGAGAAATCCGAGCTGCTTTCCAGAATGCTGAAGCAGCAGGGAATTCCCCATGTGGTTCTGAACGCCAAGTTCCACGAGAAGGAGGCGGAGATCGTGGCCCAGGCCGGCAAGCTGGGGGCCGTCACCATCGCCACCAACATGGCGGGCCGCGGCACCGACATTGTGCTGGGCGGCAACCCCGACTATCTGGCCCTGGCGGATCTCCGCAAGCGGGAGGATATGACCGAGGAGCTTCTCATGGAGGCCAACGCCTACTCCGAGACCGACGATCCCAGGGTCTGGGAGATCCGGAGCGAATACGGTCGGCTCTTCGAGGAACATAAGAAAATTACCGACGCCGAGGCCGAGAAGGTCCGGGCCGTAGGCGGCCTCTTCATTGTGGGCACCGAGCGCCACGAGTCCCGCCGGATCGATAACCAGCTGCGGGGCCGTTCCGGCCGTCAAGGCGACCCCGGCGAGAGCCGTTTCTACCTGTCCATGGAGGACGACGTAATGCGGCTCTTCGGCTCCGAGCGGATCATGAACATGATGGAAACCCTGGGCATCGACGAGGACACCCCCATCGACGCCAAGATCCTCTCCGGCGCCATTGAGAACGCCCAAAAGACCGTGGAAAGCCGCAACTACCAGGCTCGTAAAAACGTGCTGGAATATGACGACGTGATGAACACCCAGCGGAAGGTCATCTATGAGCAGCGGATGCAGGTGCTCAACGGCGAGGACCTGCAGAAGAACATCCACGCCATGATGGCCTACGTGGCGGACACCGAGGTGGAGGACAGCTTCGGACAGTCCAACTACGTGGAGGACGCGGAGCAGATGCGGAGCCTGATCGCCCGCTTCGAGGGCAAGTTCTTCGCGCCCGGCGCCTGGAACCCCGGCCAGGAGGAGCTGAACCGGCTGGAAAAGCAGGACGTAAAGGACAAGCTTCTGGGCCTTATGGAGCAGGCCTACGCCCAGAAGGAGGCCGAGTACGGCGCACCCCTTATGCGGGAGGCGGAGCGGGTCATCACCCTCCGGGTGGTGGACGAGTACTGGATGGACAACATCGACGCCATGACGGATCTGCGCCAGGGCATCGGCCTGCGGTCCTACGGCCAGGTGGATCCGGTGGTGGAGTACAAGCGGGAAGGCTACGCCATGTTTGAGGGCATGATCAATGCGATCAAGCAGGAGACCGTCCGGCGGCTCTTTGCCCTGCGGATCCGCAGCGACAAGGACGTGGAGCGGAAAAAGGTGGCCACTGTCACCGGCACCGGCGGCAGCGGCGACAAGACCGTCAAGCGCCAGCCCGTCAAAAAGGTCAAGATCGGCCCCAACGATCCCTGCCCCTGCGGCTCCGGCAAGAAGTACAAGAAGTGCTGCCGGGATAAAGACCTGGGGCGGACGTCCCAGGACTGATACCCCGCCCGTGGGTTGCGATAAGTGGAGGACTTTATGAGTTTGAAAAAACGCCTGCGCGCTGCGTTCGGGAAGGTCCCTGATCCCTTCTATTTTGACGGGGATATGAACTATATCCGAGCCTACTATGATTATCGAAGGGACAAAGAACTGGACGAGTTCCTGATTGACGAGATTACCTGGTATGATCTCGATCTGGATCGGGTGTTCAAGCCCATCAACCCCACAAGCTGCCCCTCCGGAGAACAGTACCCCTACTATATGCTGCGCAGCCCCGCGGTTGACGCGAAGCGCTACGAAGCACGAAAGCAACTGATTGCATACGCCCAGGCCGATCC